>Ga0335082_10001373_pt1 | contig 25944 bp, 25 predicted proteins | sample Lox_Sample_41_FD_206718 | JGI IMG/M metagenome (GOLD analysis project Ga0335082, IMG submission 206718) | Soil microbial communities from Loxahatchee National Wildlife Refuge, Florida, United States - Lox_Sample_4.1 | ecosystem: Environmental > Terrestrial > Soil > Wetlands | place: USA... | reverse complement strand
TGGCCCTGGACCAGCAAGGTCAACTGATCGCGCTCAGGCCGTCCAGGAACCGGTCGATCTCGGCCAGGAAGTGCTTCCAGGCGGGATCACGCTCGGGCAGCAGGTGGTTGGCGCTGTCGAGCGGAACCAGGCGGCTGTTCGGGATCAGCGCGGCCAGCAACCTTGACTGCTCGAAGCGATTCTCGGGTTCCCGGCGGGAGCACATGATCAGCGTCGGCACGGTGAGCTTGGGCGCGAGGTTCGTGACGTCGATGTCCTCGAATACGTCGACAAACCGCCACGCGTTGTCCGGGGAGGTCGAGCGTTGCTGGAGCTCGTCGAAACTCCGCCACTGCTCCTGGGTGGCTTCGGGCAGGAAGCGGGCTACGAAGATCTGCCGGTAGGTCGGATCGGGACGCCCCCAGCCCAGGCGGACGATCTCGACGCGCGCCTCGGCGAGCGCGCGTTCGTCGGAGGTGCGGGCGCTCTTGCGCCGCCCTTGCGCGAATGAGCCGAGCAGCACTAGGTGGGTGACGCGTTCGGGGTGACGTACCGCATAAGCGATGGCGACAGGTCCGCCCTGTGAGATGCCCAGCAGCGGGAACCGATCCAGCCCGGCGGCATCGACCACAGTCTCCAGGTCGTCCACCCAGTCGTCGAGCGAGAACCGTCCGACGTCCCAATCCGACAGCCCGCAGCCTCGCTCGTCGTACCGGACGAGGCGGAACCGGCGCGACAGTTCGGCCAGCCAATGCCGCCATACCGGGCTTTCCCAATCATAGGCGAGGTGGCTGAGCCAGTTCGCGGCCTTCACCAGCGGCGGGCCCGCGCCGCTGGTCGCGTAGGCAAGCCGGGTGCCGTCACTAGCCGTAGCGAATCGGATCTCCTGCGCCGGAGGAGCCGGCGAGGCACTGGCGACCGGATCGGGCTGCGCCGTTTCGTCCACCGGTGCGACGAACTGGTAGCCACGTCCGTGGGCGGTACGGATGAGGTGCTGGCTGCGTCCGTCGTCGCCGATCGCCTGACGTGCCGCCTTCACCCGGCTGGTGAGCGCCGACTCGGTCACGAACCGACTGCCCCAGACGGTGTCGAGCAGTTCCTCCTTGGGCACGACCCGGTGCCGTTCCCTGATCAGCACGGCGAGGAGGTCGAACACCTGCGGCTCGACCGGCCGGAGCCGCCCGGCCCGGCGCAGCTCGAATCGGTCGAGATCAAGCTCGCAGTCGCTGAAAACGAAGATCAAGAAAGCTCCCAGCCCGCACCCTCACCCCTGGCTTTCACCAAGTGTCTCACCTAGGACGGCCGCCCCCTGGTCTCCAGGAGTTCTCCATTTTTCCTCCAAGCTTGAGGGCCGCCCGGACAGGCACATTGGAGCACGAGTCCGATCAGTCCCCGCCGCCTGGCGGGCCGAGCAATCCGAGGAGAAGCCGTGATCAGCCTGCGCGCCGACCGCCGCGATATTGCCGCGGGTGCCCGGACGATGGTGCCGTGGCTGGCCGGGATTGTCCCGTTCGGGCTGGTGATCGGCGTCAGCGCCGTACAGGCAGATGTCCCCACGCTGGCCGGGTGGCTGACCGGCCCGCTGATCTACGCGGGCAGCGCACAGCTGGCGACGATCGGGATGATTGGCGCCGGGACAGCTCCCGTGGTCGTGGTGGCCTCGGCATTGATCATCAACATCCGGCTCATCTTCTACTCCGCGACGATGGCCCGCTACTGGCGGGGCACGCCGTTGTGGTGGCGGATGGTGGCCGCCTACCTGATTGTCGATCCGTCCGTCGCGGTCGGGCTCGACGGATACCGGCGGCTCGGCCGTGGCCGGGGGCACGCTCACTACCTCGGCGGCGCGGTCCTGCTCTGGGTGTCCTGGCTCACCGCCATCGCTGCCGGCGCGATGGTAGGCGCAGGCTTGCCGGCGTGGCTTCACCTGGAGTTCGTGATCCCCCTCTACCTCGTCGGGCAGGCGATCGCCAAGCTCGCCCGTCCGGCGCAGCGCCGGGCGATCTTCGCCGCGGCCGCCGTAGCGCTGCTGGCGCTGACGGCGCCGCTGCAGCTCGGCATAGCGCTGGCCATCACGGCAGGCGTCGCCGCCGGCCTCACCGCACGACCAGCCGGGCCGGCCCGGTCCATCCACCCGCTCAAGCCATCCACGGAGGTGCCGCGATGAACGCCTGGACCGTCATCCTGGCCGCAGGTCTGGGCAGCTACCTGTTCCGGCTCAGCATGATCGTGCTCTTCGACCGGATCACGATGCCGGCCTACCTGCAACGAGCGTCGGAACTCGTCGCCCCGGCGGCGTTCGCCGCACTGGCGGCCGCGGGTGTCGCGACGGTCTGCATGGGCCTGGGCGCCACCCGGGCCGCAGCGCCGCTGGCCGCGGTCGCCGCGGCCGTCATCGCCGTCCTGCGCACCGGCTCGCCCCAGGCCGCGATCCTCGTCGGCATGCCGGCCTTGTGGGTTGCGACCGCCCTGCTACCGAGCTGAATGACAGCCGGACGATCTACGGGAGAACGCCATGAATCCGAACCGGAGCCGCCGCGACGTCGTCGTCGTGGGCGGGCGAGTCGCCGGATCAGCCACCGCCATGCTGCTGGCTCGCCTCGGGCGTGACGTGCTGGTCGTGGACCAGGCGTCCTTCCCCAGCGACACCACCTCGACGCATTCGATCGCACGCAGCGGCGTGGTCCAGCTGCAGCGCTGGGGGCTGCTCGACGCGGTCCTGGACAGCGGCGCCCCGGCCATCAGGCAGGTCACGTTCCACGCCCCTGGTGAGTCGGTGAGCCGCACGATCAAGCACAAGGCCGGGGTCGGCCTTGTCGTCTCGCCCCGGCGGTACGTGCTGGACACGATCCTCGCGGCCGCCGCCGAGCGGGCCGGCGCCGACGTGCGCTACGGCGTCACCGTGACCGGCGTGCGGCGGGACCGCCGCGGCCGGGTGGCGGGCGTATACGGGCATGACCGCAGCGGCACTCCGGTCGACATCGGCGCCCGGTACGTGATCGGCGCCGATGGCCTGCGGTCGCGGGTGGCCCATTCGGCCGGCGCCGCGATCAGCGAGGCGCGCCCGGCGGGCGGCGCGACCCAGTACGCCTACTACGCGGGCATCCGGTGGACCGGCATCGAGCTCTTCGTCGCCGAACGGTCGTTCGCCGGAGTGTTCCCGACCCACGACGGGCAGGCCTGCATCTGGGTCTGCACTCCCTCCGCCGGCGCCAGGGCGGCCCGCCGCGGGACCGGGTCCCGCATAGAGGCCTTCGGCGAGCTGCTGGAGCGTTCCGCACCGCAGCTGACCGAGCGGCTGCGCCACGCTCGCCGGACCTCGCCGGTGCAGGGCATGCTCCGCATGCCCAATCAGGTGCGCCAGGCGTCCGGCCCGGGCTGGGCGCTGGTGGGCGATGCCGGTTATCACCGTGACGCCGTCACCGCGCACGGTATCAGCGATGCGTTCCGCGACGCCGAGCTCCTGGCCGTCGCGGTTGACCAGGCGCTCGGTGCCGGGGTCGAGGAGACCGCGGCCCTCGCGCTTTATCAGCGGCAGCGTGACCAGGCGCTGCGGGAGATCTTCGAGATCACCTGCCGTCTGGCCGCCTATCCGGCGGTGCCGGCGTTCATCGAGCTCCAGAAGCAGCTGAGCGCCGCCATCGACTCCGAAGCGGCGGCGCTGGCTTCATGGCCGGTCCCAGGCGACCGCCTGCTGGCGACCGCCTGAGGAGAGCACAACCTTCACCCATCAACCCACACCAAGGAAAGGTACCGAGATGACCACCACCGAAATGACCGCCGCCGAGGCCAGCGACACGATGCGCAACGGCGTGGACACCGCGACCCTGTTCGCCACCCTCGACGCGGTGAAGCAGGCTCCCGAGGCGGCCAGGTTCCAGTTCCGCGCCCACAACCAGTGGGTCAGCGGCACGCACAACCGCACCACCATCGCGGACTACTTCGGTGCCGGCGAGGAACGCAGGCACGAGCGCACGTTCGTGTTCGACGCCGACCACCCGGCCGTCCTGGTGGGCCAGGACCACGGGCCGACCCCGGCCGAGTTCGTGCTGCACGCGCTGGTCGCCTGCATCACTTCCGGCCTGGCCAACATCGCCGCCGCCCGGCGGGTCAGGCTCACCGAGGTTCGTTCCACGGTCACCGGCGACATCGACCTCAACGGTATCCTCGGGCTCAATCCCGACGTGCGGAACGGCTACGAGAAGATCACCGTGCGCTTCACGATCAAGGGCGACGCTCCGGCCGAGAAGCTGCGCGAGATCGTGGAGCAGTCCCGCGCCCGCTCGGCGGTCTACGACGTCATCACCAACGGGGTGCCGGTTGCCATCGAGGTGGACACCCCCTGACACCCAGGACACGCGGACCGCACGATTTGAGTATCGTGCGGTCCGCGGTGCACCATGACGCATGTGGGGGTTCTATTCGGTGATTGCGAGCTGAACGTCGAGCGCATCGAGCTGCGGCGCGCCGGCCAGATCGTCGATATGGAACCCCAGGTCTTCGACGTGCTGGCTTATCTGCTGGGCCATCGCGAGCGGGTGGTGCCGAAGACCGAGCTCCTCGACCAGATCTGGGGTAACCGGTTCGTTTCTGAGTCGGCGCTGTCCAGCCGGATCAAGTCCGCGCGACGCGCCGTGGGCGACACCGGCCGAGATCAGCGGATCATCAAGACCATCTACGGCCGCGGCTACCGGTTCGTGGCCGATGCCCACGACCAGCCCACCTCGGCCGATCCGCCCGCCACGGGTTCCGCGACACCAGTGCACCAGGTGCTAAGGGCCGTCAGCGATATCCCCGCGGGCATCGGGACAGCGATCCAAGTCAGCGGCGAGCCCGGATCTGGAAAGACGGAGCTGCTGCGTGAGGTGGCCGAGACCGCCCGGCGTCTCGGGCTCGCCGTCGGTCTGTCCGCACCGGCGCCGGCCAGCCGCAGTCCCTACACGTGCATCGCCGAAGTTCTCACGGATATGAGCCAGGGACACCCGAGGCTGCTTGGTGTGATCCCAGCTGATTGCCGGGCCGAACTCGAACGAGCCTTCGACGGCCAGCTGCCCACGGCACGTCAGCGTTGGTTCGTGGCTGTGCGCGAGTTCCTCGTCGTCGCGGCGGAGCAGTCGGGCGCCGTGCTCCTGCTCGACGATCTCCATCTCGCTCATCGCGAAGCCTTGATTCTCGTTGAGGATCTGGCCCGGCTGACCCGTACGCATCGATTGGCCGTCATCATCGCTCAGCGGTCAGACGGCCAAAGGCGCCCCGGCTTCGAGGTCGTCGAACTGGCCGATCGTCACCTGCCGCAGGTTGCCCGGGACCGGACGGTCGACCTGCCCGCCGCGGTGGCCGAGGCCCTTCAGCGGGTCGCGCAGCTCGGAGATCGCTTCAATCGGCTTGAGTTCACCGCCGCTTCCCGCCATGACCCGCGGGCCGCTGATCAGCTGCTTGCGCAGGCACTCGGCTCCGGAGTGATCTGCGTCGAGTCCGGCGGGTATCGATTTGACGACCCAGCCACCGCGGCCCGGCTGGCGGCGCAGATCGCCCCGGCCCTGCGACCAGCGGTCATGACCGAGATCGCGACCGGGCTCGCGGTTCTTGGTGGCTCCCCGGCGCGGGTCGCCGACCTTCTCCTGGCCGGGGATGAGCCGGCGATGGCCGCCCCCTATGCGCTGGAGGCGGCCCGGACAGCGGCAGCATCCGGGTTCCACGCGGAGGTGCTGCGCTGGACCGAAGCCGTTCGTGACCACGTCGATGGTCAGGCGGAGGCTGCGCTGCTGTCGCTGCGGGCGGATGCACTGGCGGCGGTCGGCGACCACGCCGCGGTGCCGGCCTACCGTAAGGCGCTGGCGGCAGCCGACATCGGCCAGGCGCCAGGCCTGCGAGCGCGGCTGGCTCGCGCCGCCATCCTCAGCGGGGATCTCGCCTCGGCTGAAGAGGCGCTGGCCGGACTTGAACCGAGCGGGGGGCCGGACGACGGCGCAATCCTCCTGGCGCGGGGCATGCTTGCCTACTTCTCCGGTGACATCGACGGCGCCGACGCGGCGGTCGAGGCGGCTCGCGCCATGGCCCTGGCGCCGGGAGCACCGAACCGCCTGCTCGACGTCATCACCCTCCAGGGCATGATCGCCCACAACCGCGGCGAGTGGTTCGACCGGCTCCGTCGTGAGCTCCGCGCCACGACGGAGAACCCGGAGCTCGCCTCGGCGGTGTTCGACTCGCACCTGTGCGTCGCCGAGTACCTGCTCTACGGGCCGACGCCCTATGACGAGGTGGTGGGCCTGACACGCCAGCTGCGTGAGCAGGCCGAACGGGCAGGCGCGCGACGCGGGGTGGCGTTCGCGGTGACGGTGGCCGGCGAGGCGGCCCTGCTCGCCGGCGACCTCGATGCGGCCCGCGCCGATCTCGCTGAGGCGCTGGCCCTGCATGCGGAGATGGGAGCCGATACCGGCACGGCGCATGCGCTGCAGCGGCTGGCCGAGGTCGAACTGGCCGTCGGCGACCGCGCGGCGGCCGAACGGCTGCTGCGGCGCGCACTTCCGCTCGCACGCTGGTCCTCGCTGGCTCGCCATCTCCTTCAGCGCATTTACGGGACGCTTATCTCCGCGCTCGCGGTCGTCGACGAGGCGGCGGAACGGCTGGACGAGCCGTTCTCGTGCATTTTCTGCCAGGTCATGATCGCGGTGCCGGCCTCGATCGCGTGTACCGAGGGAGGGCGTCTGGACCAGGCTCGCTCCTGGCTCGTCCAGGCCGAGAGGTCGGCGGCGACCTGGCAGGGCACGGCGTGGCAGGGAGCGGTCACCGAGGCACGGGCCCACCTCGTTCGGGCCGAGGGAGACCATGCCGCCGCCAGCCGCCTCCTGGCCGAGGCGGCCACGCTGTTCGAACTCGCCGGACAGCCGCTCGACGCTCAGCGCTGCCTGGACTCCGCAGACCCCTGACGGCGGCGCAGCACCCACACCGCGGCCAGCGCGAAGACCCCGGTGAACCCGGCGAGCACCAGCCACCGGTAGGCCGCGGATCCGGCGAAGGCGTCACCGTAGGCGTGCATGGCCGGAAGCGTGCCGGTGAACTGGTCGAGCCCCAGGGCACGCCCGAGTGCCTCGAACGAGTAGCGGTTGGCCAGCCCCAGGCTAAGCCAGCGCCCGGGAGCCGCCATGTCGTCGACCGGGACCACCGCTCCGGCGAAGAGCACCTGGGGGAAGCAGATCATCGGCAGGGCGAGCGCGGCCTGCGCGGCATTGGAGACAGCCGCCGAGGCCAGCAGCCCGAGAGCCAGCGCCGACACCGCTTCCACCATGAGGGTGACCAGCAGTGACGTGTACACGCCCCAGCTGACGGCGGGAAGCCGGTCGAGCGCGCGCAGCACGCCGAGGAGAACGGCGGTCACCACGGCCAGCACCGGCACCAGCACGCCGATCTTGGAAGCGACGTAGGCGCCGGCACTCAGCCCGGAACGATGCTCGCGCCTGAATATCGCTTGCTCCCCGACGATCTGGAGCAGCCCGTAGGTGAGGCCGAAGAAGAAGCCGGCAAACGCCACCCAGAAGACGATCTGGGCCGGGCCGACATCGGCCGTACCGTGTCTATCGAATGCGCCGGGCTGGAACAGTACCGCCATCATCGCCGTGACCAGCACCGGCGAGCCGAGCAATATGGCGACGGTCAGCCGGTTACGGATCAGCACCTCGGCATTGCGCCGGGTGAGCAGCCACCACTGCAGCAGGACGCCCGGTGAATGCTGGCCGTCGGGACGTGCCGCCTGGACCGGGGTCTTGGCTGGCTGGGCCGGGGCTTTGGCCGGCGGTCGCCAGGCGGCGAACCGCTCTGCCCACGCGCGCGGTGTGTCCTGTATTGCGAGCCGGCGGTAGATCTCGACGAGGTCGTCGACGCCGAAATACCGCCGCGCCTGCGAGGGTGTACCGGCGAAGGCCAGGTGACCGTTCCGGGTCAGGAAGACAACGTGGTCACACTGATGGATGGTCGCCGGCTCGTGGGTGGTGAGGACCACCGTGACACCGTGGCGAGTGAGTTGGCGCAGCAGCCGCACGACCTCCGCCGACGTCGACGGGTCAAGACCCGAAGTGGGTTCATCCAGGAAAATGGTGCCCGGCCGGGTGAGCAACTCGACCGCGATGCTGGCGCGCTTGCGCTGACCCCCAGACAGCACCCGGACCGCAACATCACGCTGGTCGACCAGGTCCAACTCATGCATGATTTCGTCAACCACCCGGTCGGCCTGCTCGGACGATGTGCCCGCAGGCAGGCGGAGTCGAGCCGCGTACTGGAGCGTACGCTGCAGCGGCATTTCGTCATGGATGATGTCATCCTGAGGCACGTAGCCGACGCCCGAGCGGGGCATGGCACCGGCACCGATCTGAGTACCGTCGTGCATGACCCGCCCGGTCGAGGGCGCACCCAACCCCGCAAGAATCCCGAGCAGGGTGGTCTTTCCCGCTCCGCTGCCGCCCGCCAGAGCAACCAGCTCACCTGGCTCGATGGTGAGCGACACCTCGTGGAGGATTTGGCGTCCCCCGGCGTGCTGGCCTACACCGGTCGCGTCTATGCGAGCCCCAACGGCTCTCTTGATCCCCGGCAGCGCAGGGGGGCGGACTGCTGTCGCGCCGTCCGCGGGATGAAGCGTGAGCTCGGTCATGAAGTGCTCCTGAGTCCGGGCCGGTTTCGTTCGGCCATTACGGCCATCGTCGGGATATCGGAGCGACAACTCTTGGAGCGAACCTGGAGAAATCGTGGAGGCAAGCCCTCGCCGACGTCGGCACAATCGGAGGTCTTCGTGCCGATGCCAAACGGAAGCCGACAGAGGCGGACGTCGCGCGAGGCGGGCGCCGGGCGACACCGAGCGACGTCCTACTGCGCCCGAGCTGTGCGGCAAACGCCAGCTGTAACGGCCCAGGGACTTGACCGGCGCGATCGAGCCTGCGCGACCATGCGGCAAGGCGCGCTGTGACCGTTGCTAGCGGACCACCGTCGTACCGAACGAACTCGCGGGGTCACAAGCAGAGTTGCAGAGGAGCTAGTGATGACTCAGGAGTACCGTACGCTGCGGATCGCCCCGAGCGACGTGGGCGTGCTGAGCGTGGTGATCGACGCGCCGCCGATGAACCTGATCGGACCTGAACTGGTGCGCGACCTGGTGAGCCTGCTCGGCGAGCTGGAATCAGGCCAGCAGGCCAGGGTGGTGGTGCTGGAGAGCGCCGATCCGGAGTACTTCGTGCCGCACGTCGACCTGACCAAGGTCGCGGAGTACACCGCCGAGGCGGCCAAGGCGGGCGGGCCGGGCGATGCGTCGCTGGGCATGCTGTGGCACAAGCTCAGCGAGTCCCCGGCCGTCACGATCGCGAAGATCCGCGGCCGGGCCCGCGGGGCGGGTAGCGAGCTGGCGCTGGCGTGCGACATGCGGCACCTGGGCCGGCTGCTGGGCCGGGGCCGCGCCATGGAGGCGATCCTGGGCGCGGACGACTTCGACGCCGACACGGCTGAACGGTACGGCTGGATCAACCGGGCCCTGCCCGACGCCGACCTGGACGCGTTCGTGGCCCGGCTGGCCCGGCGCATTGCGTCGTTCCCCGCCGATGGGGTGCGAACGGCCAAGCGAGTGCTGAACGAGCTGACCATGCCCGCCGCGGATGTGATCCGCGCCGACGCCGTCCGGTTCCGCCAGCTGGTCGCATCCGACCCGGCCCAGGCCCGCACGGCCGCCCTGTTCACCCAGGGCCTGCAAACCCGCGGCCCGCTCGAACTCGACCTTGGCGACCGCATCGGAGCCCGGTAGCAGCTACTAAGACGCTGGTCGCGGCCGCCCGGCCTGGCTCGCGACCTGATCAGGAACGAAGACCCGCCATGCGGCTTCGGAAGAACCCGATGACCCGCTCGCGGCGGTGGTGGCCGGCCTGCTGGCCGGGGCCGCGGGGACCGTTCTGCGGCCCGATCATGTCACTGATGTCGCCGACCATGACGGGCTTGGATGCATCCTTCCCGATCTGACATCCGTCATTAGCCATGCTAACCATATTTCAGGGAGCCAAACGGGGCATTACGGTGTCCATCTTGCGACCCGCCTCACCGTTCCTACTCGTTGGTGTAGTGCGGGGGCCGCTTCTCGAGGAAGGCGGTGACCTGCTCGTGGTGGTCTCGGGTGAACGTGGTCATGATCTGGGTCCGGTTCTCCAGGTCGATCCCGGCCTGGAGGCTGCCGACCTCGAGCTGGCTCCAGGCCACCTCCTTGGTCATCCAGACGCCCATCGGGCTGTTCGCCGTGATCTCGGCGGCCGTGGCCAGCGCCGCATCCAGCACCGCGCCGTCGGGGACGACGCGGTTGACCAGGCCGATCCGGTCGGCCTCGGCCGCGTCCACCAGCCGGCCGGTCAGCAGCAGTTCGTGTGAGCGGCCCGCGCCGATCAGGCGCGGCAGCAGCCAGCTCACCCCGATGTCACAGCCGGACAGGCCGATGCGGACGAACGCCGCGTTGAACGTCGCGGAGGCCGCCGCGATCCGGATGTCGGAGGCCAGCGCGAGGGCGAGGCCGCCGCCGGACGCCGGGCCGTTGACCGCGGCGATCACGGGCTGCCGAAGGTTGCGCAGTTTCGGCACCAGGGCCGCGATGGCCTGCTGGACGTGCATCCGCGCCTGGGGAGAGACATTGGCCGTCCCCCGGCGGAACGAGGGCGGATCTTTCAGATCCAGGCCGGCGCAGAAACCCCGCCCGGCCCCGGTGATCACTACCACCCGGCACTCCTCCTCGGCGGCCGCGTCGTCGATGGCCCGGTGCAGGTCGCTGATCAGCTCCCCGGACATGGCGTTCAGCCGGTGCGGCCGGTCCAAGGTGATGACCCGAACGCCCGGTGAGGGATCATCGACCCGAACGGTGCGGTCGGCTCGCGTACTTTCCGGACTGCGATCAACGTGCATCGAGTCTCCCCTGGAGATGGCCGAGGATGACGAGGAAGACCTTAGTGTCATGGGCTGGGTGGCCAGGTCACTGACTGCCTTTATGGCTGAGGCGGCGGACTGGTCAGTGAGGCGCAGCACGACAATGACGGCATGACTGCCGGGCGGGTAGGCGCGGATGTCACCCAGCCCGCGGTCCAGGGAGACTAGGATCCGTCCCGCCGCGGTGGCTGATCTCCTCGGCTGTCATGCCGGCGGCCTGGCCGTGCATCACCCCTGGGTCGGTGGAGATCATCTCTAGCTGGTCAGCCGTCACGACTTCAGTGTGCCTTGCCTGAAGGAAGAGCGCGACACCATCGCCGGGTCGTGTCGCGTCAGCCTCCGAACTGGCTCGAAGTCCCGGGGCGGTCGAGGATGGGGGAGAAGGTTCGGCTGCCTATCGGGCTGCCGCGGCGATCAAAACGCAATGCCGCGGTCGGCATGCCCATCGAGGGACGGCGCAGCAGTTATGAGCGGTGGTTGCCATGTATCTGTCTCAGATCCTAACGCCAATCCATTAGCGATGCTAACCAATCCCGGGGAGTCAAAAGGGGAGCCAACGGCGGCGCCTGCCGTACCCATCCTCACCCAGGGTCCACGTTTACCATCGCGAATGAGATCATGCCGACGCTGAAGCAGTTCCGGTCGGTGCACTGGGTGAAGATCTACGACCGCAACGGGCGCACCGAGCGGCCGTTCGGTCACAGCGACTCCATCCCGTTCAGCCTGAAGCCGTAGCTCCGAGGTCAGGCGCTCACACCCAGGCGGTCAGCTAGTTCCCCTCACCAGGACGCCGAAGGTCCGGCAGCTGTTCGAGGGAGCTGAGGGGATCATCCGCACGGTGATAACCGGTGCCGCCAGGTGCTTTTCGGTCGGCCACGGGCCGCAGATCGTGCCGCGGGTGCCGTTGTAGCTGGTGATGGTGACATTGCGGAATTCCCACAGCCGGACGTTCGCGGCGGGCGGTGACCAGGTCCCGGAGATGTCGGTCAGGGTGGCGCCCGGCTGGGCGTGGCGGTATACCACCTGGCAGGGGGTGCGGACCGTGGCCATCTTGGTGTTGTTCGTCCTGGTATTGGTGGCGGTGAACTCGTCGCGGCATGCCGCCACGTTGCGGAAGATGCTGAGCCGCAGCACGTCACCGACGCTCGGCGACAACTGGAAGTGGCCGTCGGCCTTCGGTGCGGTGCCGAACATGACGCTGCCGTGGCCGCCGCCGCAGCGCAGGTCGATGTGCGCGATCTCGCTGAAGATGTTCGATTTCAGCGCGATGCTGGCCACCGCGTTCTGGTTGGCGGCGGACCGGCAGGCGGCCATGGGCACCTCGGCGGTGACGTAGCGGAACCGCCAGTTCCCGCCGGTCAGGTAGCCGGCGAAGTTCGTGTCGATGACCGTGGCCGCCGGAGCATCTGCGGTCGACGGTGACGCGGCCGCCGGGAGCGCGCCCGCCAGCCCGACCGTGGCCATCGTGAGTCCCGCCGCCGCGATGGCCAGCGACGTCTTCGTCCTGCGCATGTGCATGGGCCCGCCTTTCCTTTCCGTTCCGCCGGATGGCACACTGTGCGGCGGGCGGCAGGCAGGCACTAGAGGGCCAAGGTCCCGGGCGATGAGTCCAAAGGCACCTGCTGCCCGCAGTGAACGCGCCGATGCCGCGGGAGCGGGCCACCAGCTGAACGACTCGGGAGGCGTACATTGCGTCGCGGCCGGCGTGCGCCCGGATCGCCGGGATGTGGCCGGCGGCAGCGCGGTGCCCGTGCCACCCCGTGAACTGCGAAGTGCGGCTACGTCGGCGGCGGCGGCGTCGGCGGCGAGGTCGTCGAACGAGAATGAGGTGAAGCCCTGGTAGGCCGATCGGGAATCACCGTGCCCTCGGCGCTCATGTTGTACCTGACCAGGCAGCCGCTGTCGAACAGAGTCCGACCAGGTTCGGCGCGAACTGCGGGCTGTCATGGCCGGAGAAACCTTCCCCCGCCATCCAGTCCGGGATCCGATCGAGCAACGCCCGCGTGCCCGCATCCGCGACGACCTCGTCACCATGACCACGAACGGCAGGGGTGACGCCGAGCCTACTCGGTAGCTGGTGGCTCAGCCCTGGTAGGCGATCGTGCCGTAGTCGGTGTTATACCTGCTGGCCTCGCTGGCTCCGGTCACGAAGACCCTGGTCCCGCTGGGGTTCACCGCGAGCGAGGCAGCCATGTCGTAGCTGTTGCCCGGGCCGTTGTAGCGCTTGACCCACAGCTGCGACCCGGTGGACGCGCTGTAGGCGACCGTAGCGTAGTCCGGCATCTCGGACGGGCCATCGCTGGTCCCGGTCACGTATACGGTGCCGTTGCCGACCCGCAAGCATCCGGCGACGTCGAGGAGGTTCCCCGGGCCGTTGTAGCGCTTAACCCACAGCTGCGCCCCCGTGAAAGCGCTATAGGCGACCGTGGCGTAGTCGTTACGAGTCGCGGTCCCGCCGTTGCTGAACCCCGTCACGAACACCTTGGTGCCGTCGCGGGCCACGGCCACCGAGTTGGCAGTGTCACCACTCCTTGCCGGGCCGTTGTAGCGCTTGACCCACAACTGGGCCCCAGTGGCGGCGTTGTAGGCGACCGTGGCGTAGTCATCGCCGCTGGACCCGGTGACGAACACCCTGGTCCTAGCGGGGTTTACCGCCAGAGATGTGGCCTCGTCGGCAAGGATGCCCGGGCTGCGGTAGCGCTTGACCCACAGCTGTGCTCCGGTGACGGTGCTGTAGGCCACCGTGGCGTAGTCATACTCGGTGCCTTTGCCCGTACTGGTCCCGGTCACGTAGACCTTGCCGTTACCCGGGCTCACCACCGACGCCGCGAAGTCCCGGTGGTTCGCCGGGCCGTTGTAGCGCTTGATCCACAACTGCGCCCCGGTGGACGCGCTGTAGGCCACCGTGGCCCAGTCATCACCGTAGCCCGCCTTGGCGGGGAACTCGTGAGCCCAGCTCGTCCCGGTCACGAACACCGTGCTCCCGTCCCGGGCAACCATCACGCCAGCGGCGGCGTCCCACAGCTTGGCCGGGCCGTTGTAGCGCTTAACCCACAGCTGGGCCCCGGTAGCGGCGTCGTAGGCGACCGTGGCGTAGTCATCATAGAAACCCGGGTGCTCCACGCTCGGCGTGGACGTCTCGCTGGACCCGGTGACGAACACCCTGGTCCCACCCGGGCTCACCGCCACGGAGGCGGCGCGGTCGGCCTTGCTGGCCGGGCCGTTGTAACGCTTGAGCCACAGCCTCGCTCCGGTAGCGGCGCTATAGGCCACCGTGACGTAGTCCTCGCCGGCGGCCTTTCCGCTGTAGCTCGACCCGGTGACGAATAGCTTGGTCCCGTCGGGGCTGACAGCCACCGACGTGGCGCCGTCGCCGCCATTGCCCGCGCCGTTGTAGCGGCTCACCCACAGCTGCGTGCCGGCTCCGCCCGCATGAGCACGGGCGGGCCCGCCCGTTTGCGGGTGGCCCGCCGCCGCGGTACCAGTCCCGGCAAATCCCGGCGTCACCAGCATGGCCGTGGCAGCCGCCGCAGCACATCCGCGCATAATGTGCCTTCGCATCGCAGACCCCTTCTCCATCGTCCTGAGAGGACCCACGTTCCCGATTTCACTCTTCAGCGCCCAGCACCATGGGCAAGAGGCGTAGGTCGGCACGGCACAAGCCAAAGGTCCACAGTTCCGCCGTGCTCGAGCGGCGCTGGCGGTTCTGACCGGCGGCTAGTGCGAGCCTGACCCCATGACACCGGTGAGATGCAGCACGATGAAGGCGATCACGAGGGCCGCCATGACGATGGTGACGACGATCGTCGTTGTCCGGTTACCTCCCGGCGGCGGTGAGTCGCGCCCGGACGGGACAGGCTGGCGGGTGTGCAGCGGGCGAGGATCGGTCACCGCTGATCTCCTCCATTTCAGGCGATGTCCCGGCGAGGGCGAAGAGCCAGGGCCGCCGCCTGGCGTCTCGACTGCGCCCCGCTGGCGCCAGGTCGTCATCGGGCTGCCAGAGCCCTGCCTCGGCCGAGCCGGTGGCCAGGACCCTCCTGATCACGTTGGCCGGCAACGGGAAGACCTACTGCGCCCGAGTCGGCGACACGCTACGGGTGGACCTGCGGGGCACCGATTCCAGCCCGTGGCTGCGGCCGGTGGTCAGCAGCGACGCGGTGGTACCGTTCCGGGCGCCGCGACGGACGAGGGAGTCACCGGCGCCTCGGTCGCCGCGATCCGGCCCGGGCGGGTGATCGTGACCTCCGTCCGGCCTCCATGCCGGGTCGTGGTCCCGGTCGGCCAAGGACGAGCTCGAGCGGGCGTTCCCGCTGCCCAAGGTGTACCCGTTCCGGGGCCTGCGCACCAGGGCACCGCTTCAGTGCCCTGGTCATCGTGCAGCGGTAGGCGCCGGGACCAGCCCAGGTGACCGGCGCCTGCCGTCATGCCGCCCTAGTCGCGATTCCCCGCCGGGCAGGGGTTCGAGAGGATCTGCCGGAAGTTGTTGATGCGCTGGACCGTCGCGCCGCCTCCGCCGACGGCGAGGTAGGTGGTGCTCAGCAGCGACCCGTACTGCGCGTTGCGGCCGAAGTCGCTAGTCGCGCCGGGCAGGTTGTTGCCGAACCCCCACACGCAACCGCCGACATGCTCCACCGGATCGCCGAACTTGAACGTGCTGAAGAAGGGGTAGAAGGCGGCGGGCGTGCCGTCGTCCGTTGTCGGGATCAGGGTGCAGCCCGCGCCGGTGGTCCGGTCGCAGGTGTTGGCCTCGATTCTCGGCAGGTTAGCCTCGAACGCCACCTGGGAGTAGTTGACCCGGTCACCAGGCCCGGTGCGAGGGCTGGAGAACAGGAACGGCTCGGGGTGCAGGACCCGGTTGCCGTCCGGCCAGACCGGCTGGTAGGAGAGAGCGTCGAACCCGGTATTGGTATCGGTGCAGCCGTTGATGTGTATCCGCAGCGCCTCCGAACCGGGGAAACAGAAGTTGTCATCCCCGTCGGTCGGTTCGGTATCCCTTCCGAAGCCTTCGGTGTTGCCCGCGGGGCAGGTGATGGGGTTGCCGTTGGCGTCGATGCCGAACGGGGTGGCCGGGATGGGGTTCGGACCCTCGCAGTTCTCGAAGTGCCCGATCTCGTCGGAGAAGGCGATGTTGTAGGTGTGCGCCGCCCATATCACCCGGGTCTGCGGGGAAGAGGTGGAGTACATCGGGTGGAAGTCATACGGGATGTTGACGCAGCTGGTGCTGGGCGCCGGGGCGTATTGGACCTGGCCGAAGCCGTTGGCCGCGCTCGCCGTCATGGACCCGGTCTGGCCGGTCGTGCGGTCGTGGATGACGGCGCGGAGCCCGTGGGGCGTGTCACGCAGGGACACGCCCAGGTTGTCGCCGGAGTTCATGAACAGGTCCCTGGCCGGATCCGGCGTGAACGTGGCGGTGGTGGAATTCACGGGGTTCGGCGTGGCCGTGGGGCGGCCGTCCTTGGTCAGGAACGCGAAGTTGACATACTCAAGGCCGGTCTTGGCCGCGCAGGTCGGGTTCAGGACGGTCCCCTTGACCGGGTCCTGGGCCAGGCTAAAGATGTTCATCGCCGCGCACCACCTGGTCGGGTCGCAGGCGCTCGCTCCGACGGCGACCTGCCAAGTCGGCCAGGGAACCCACCCCGGCGGGTAGAACTGGAGCTCCAGGAACGCAGTGCCCGGATGGTTGGGCGAGACCGCCGGGTCGACGATGTTCTTGTCGCTGTCCGGCGTACAGGCGGACACCTGCTCCGGGTAGGACTGCGTGTCGCACAGGGCCATCCCGAACCACAGCGCGCCATTCAGCTGGAACTGGTAGGACTTGCCCGGCGTGTTGGGGTTCGCGGGCGACGGGTCCCGGGGCAGGCGCACCGAGTACGTCATGTGATTTCCTGCGCCGGGGACGTCGGAGTAGAAGACGTTCGACGGCTCATCGTGGCCGACGTACTCCGGGCCGAAGACCTCGGCAGGATTGGCCACCTCCGAAGGAGGCCGCGGCGGCGAGCAGGTTCATCACCGCCGCCGTCCCCGGGATGAGCAGGCTGCGGAACGCCACCACCAGCAGCAGGAAGCTGAGTCCGACGATGGTGAGGATGAACCAGGGCAGCTTGGCGTCGACGACGGTGGCGAAGTCCGCGAATGTGGCGGTTACGCCGCCGATGTACACCCGCAGCGTGGTGCCGCGCTCGGCGGCCGGGATGGTGTCGTTGCGCAAGGTGCTGATGAGGTCGGATGTCGCCTTCGCCTCGGGCGAGGTGCCTGGGGTCACCTGAATGACCTCAGTTCCGGTCGTGGCGGCGATCTGGCGCACGCTTGTCACGTCGGCCACCTTGGGCAGGCCGGCTTCGAGCCCCCGGAGGGCGGCCACATCGGCTGGCGAATTGGTCTGCGCGACCAGCAGCAGCGGTCCGTTGAAGCCCGGCCCGAACCCGCCGGCGAGCAGGTCATACGCCTGCCGGGTGGTGGTTGAGGAGGGGTCGTTGCCCTGGTCGGAGGAGCCCAGCCTCAGGCTCAGCACCGGGATGGCCAGGACGAGCATGACTGCTGCCGCCGCTACGGCGAGGATCGCCGGCCTCCGTTCGACCGTGCTCGCCCAGCGCGCCCACATGCCCGCTGCGCCAGGTGCCGGAGCCCCGGAGGCCAGCCGGCGCCGCTGCCGCCGGCTCAGCACGCGCATCCCGAAGACGCCGAGCAGCGCGGGGAGCAGGGTGACCGCTGCGAGCACGGTGAAGACGACGGTGAGCGCGGAGGCGACCGCCAGGCCATTCAGGAAGCTGACGCCCAGGACCAAGATGCCGAGCAGGGCGATGCACACCGTGCTGCCCGCGAACAGCACGGCGCGGCCGGAGGTGTCGATGGCCTTGACCGCCGCCTGTTCGGGGGTTAGCCCGGACTGCAGGCCGCGACGGTGCCTGGTAACGATGAACAGGGCGTAGTCGATACCTACGCCCAGGCCGATCAGGGCGCCGAGGATCGGCGCGAAGTCGATGACGTTCATGGCATGGGTCAGCGGCGTGATCGCCATCAGGCCGCCGCCGACCCCGGCGATGGCGGTGACTATCGGCAACAGCATCGCCAGTGGCGAGCCGAACGCGATGAACAGCACCACGGCGGCTGCGAGCACGCCGACCGTCGAGCTGACGCCCAGCGACGTCTGCTCGGTCTGCTCGATGGCCTGGCCTCCGATCTGGACGTTCAGCCCGGGCGCACGGGCCGCCTCGGCGGCGTCTATGACCCGGGTAATGTCCGCCTTGGCCAGGTTGTTGGCCTGCTTGGCGAAGCCGACGGTGGCGTATGCGGTGCGGCCGTCCCGGCTGATCTGCGCGGCCCCGTGCGGTCCGTACGGGCTGACCACGGCGGCGACCTCGGGCATCGTCGCGATCTGCTTCAGGACGTTGTTCATCCGTGTGCTGACCGTCGCATCACGCACCGTGCCATGGCTGACCTGCCAGACGATCGTGTCGGAGTCACCGGCCTGGGCCGGGATAGCCTTGGCCAGCAGCTGCTGGGCCGTGGTGGAACCCGTACCGGGCAGCGAGAAGGAGTTGTTGTAGTCGCTCTTGATGGCCTGGGAAAGCGCGCCGAGACCGACCAGCACGAGCACCCAGGCTGCGATGACCACGAACCGGTGGCGAAAACACCACCTAGCGATGGCGGACATGAATCTCCCCGTATTGACTGACGTGACGTCATCCATCGTTCGCGATCGAGGGCGCCCCGTCGTCGGCCTGGCGTGGTGTCTTTTACGCACCGCGATCGCGGTAGGGCCTCCGGCTGGCTACCGCGTTCGCAGGTGTCGTCCGGCCTGCGGGCTGTTTACAGTCCCTGTGTGGGGCTTCGCGACCTGGCCATGGGCGTTCGCGCCGCGGGCGGCGTTCGCGGTGTCCGCGATGGTCCCGCGCGTGACTGGTGCCGCCTGGTAGCGACAGGCATGTCCAACGCCGAGATCGCCGAGCACCTCACGCTCAGCCCGCTGACCGTCAAGACGCACGCCAACCACGCCATGACCAAACTGCGCGCCCGCGACCGCGCCCAGCTCGTCGTCCTCGCTTACCAGGCCGGCCTGCCCGGCCCATCCCACACTCCCGCGTCCGCCTAGGCGCCCCATGTCTCGCCATCAACGAGACGGGAGGACACCTGGTTGGGCGTGAGTGACTGACTGGGGTGGCTAAGGCCAGCCTTGAGCTGTGCGGTGGTGACATCAACGAACCCGATCACAGGCTCAGTGAAGGCCTGGTGAATTTATCATCGGCGCAGCTCACGGGTATCGGTTCTGGCCACGATCTACGCGTCACGCAACTGGTGACCAAAGTCCCAGGGTCAACTGACCTTCGCCTAGTTGAACTAGGCTCATCATGGCTTACCCTGATGGTGAGACAAAAGAACAGCCGGCATCATCCAGGTCCAAGCAGGCGCCGATCATGATCAGGCACCTGCGGGCCCGGCGATGGCGTCCCGCGTCCCTGGCCAGGTTGACTCCAGCGGACGCGGACCGCCGCCCCCGTCCGCCCACCATCCGTATCAAGTAATGACGTTATGTGACATTTCATCGTTGCGGGTGGCCGGGCGCGGCCCCCGCGCGGACCCGCTCGTCCACGCGGGGACCGGACCCGGTCAACCCCGGGACCTAGGCCGCGGGGAGCAACCCGGCCCCTCGGACCTGTGCCTGTAGGAGGTGCTCGACGATGAGCATCAAATCCATCCTGTTCAAGAGCGCCGTGCTCGCCAGCGCGGCCGCAACGCTGGCCACGGGCACCATCACGACAGCAACGGCGGGTACGGCGGCCGCGACGACGGCGCCTGCCATACCTACCCTCATCCAGGTCAGCGCGGCACACCACTACGGCTACGACCAGCTAGTGTTCCGGTTCCGCGGCGGCGTGCCTGCCAAGTACAGCGCCCGTTACGTGTCCCAGGTGATCCGGGACGCGTCCGGCTTGCCGGTAAAAGTGGTCGGCAGCGCCCTGCTGCAGGTCAGGTTCACCCCGGCCGCCGGGCACAACGAGAAGGGCATCGTCACCTACGGCGCCACGCAGCGTACCTACGCGCTGCCGGAGATTATCCAGGTGGTCAACTCCGGTGACTTCGAGTCGGTGCTCAGCTTCGGCGCGGGGCTGGCGCGCAACGCGCCGTTCCACATGTATGCCCAGCCCAGGCTGGGCCGGGTGGTCCTCGATGTCCGGGCGCCGTGCCGGACCGTCCCGGTCCGGGACTACTTCCTGAACACGCACCAGTTCGCGACCGGCAAGGCTCCGTACACCACTGCGGTGTACCGTCCAGTGACCGGGCCGGCCACCGCGTTCGGCGCGATGCAGCGGTTGTTCGCCGGGCCGACCCAGACCGAGCTGGCCCGCGGGCTGAAGTTCGTCAGCTCCGGGGCGACCGGGTTCAAGATCCTGGGCATCCGTGACGGGGTGGCCAGGGTCCAGCTGCTCGGCAAGATCAGCAGCGGCGGGTCCACGTTCACCATCGCCAACGAGATCATGCCGACGCTGAAGCAGTTCCGGTCGGTGCACTGGGTGAAGATCTATGACCGGTCCGGCCACACCGAGCGGCCATTCGGGCATAGCGATTCGATCCCGTTCAGCCTGGAGCCGTAGATCCGAGGTGAGATGAGGCACGCGAGCGCCGCCCGCCAGAAGCGGGCGGCGCTCGCGTTAGCGACGCTCATGGGATCCCCTGGGAGCCCAGGCGGGCAGCCAACGGAGGCAGACACCAGGCCACAGGGCGACGTCCAACGATGATCGGTCCAGCTAGCTAGCACTTCAGGCAACGGCAGTCGCGTGACTAGAATCGCGGGCTTGTGAATCGTGTCGGTGTTTCGTAACGTTGTTAAGGCGCAGCGGGAACCCGAGGCGGGACGTGACAGGAGGCCGTCGATGGGAAGCTTGGTCCAGTACGATTTCGACGGCTCGGTCGCCCGGATCACGATGGACGACGGCAAGGTTAACGTATTGTCGCAGGAAATGCTGGCCGAGCTCAACGAGGCGCTGAGCAGGGCAGAAGCGGATGCGGCGATTGTTGCGCTGGCCGGGCGGGCGGGAGTGTTCTCCGCCGGATTCGACCTAAAGGTATTGCGCGCTGGCGGTCCTAGCGCCCGGACCATGCTCAGAGCCGGATTCGAACTGGCCGAGCGGATGTTGTCGTTCCCGATGCCGGTGGTGATCGCCTGCACGGGGCACGCGGTCGCGATGGGTGTCTTCCTCGTGCTGTCCGGTGACTACCGAATCGGGGTCACAGGCCGTTACAAGATCACCGCCAACGAGGTCGCGATTGGCCTGACCTTGCCCAGGGCAGGCATCGAAATCTGCCGTCAGCGGCTCACGCCTGCCCATTTCAACCGGGCGACTGTGCTTGCCGAGGTCTTCCCGCCAGCGGGCGCGGTCGAAGCGGGCTTTCTCGACCGGATCGTGGAAGCCGCCGAGTTCGACCAGGAACTAGCCACGGTGCTAGCCGGCATCGCGCAGTTGGACATGACGGCCCACGCGGCGACCAAGCTGCGGGTCAGGAAGCACGCGCTTATGGCCATTCACGAGGCCATTCAGCTAGAGTCCGCTTCCTATGCCGCGTGACGGCGTTCCGGTAGGCTGCCGCGATGCCGCGAGCGAAGCAGCGGACTCCGGAGATGCGGGAGCGCGTGCTGCGTGCTGCCATGGACATGCTGGCCAGCGACGGTGTCGCGGAGTTCACCACCCGCAGGCTGGCGCAGCATGCGGGCACCTCGACTCCGGCCGTATACGAGTTGTTCGGCGACAAGGCCGGGCTGGTCAGGGAGGTGTTCTTCGAGAGCTTCCGGTTGCTGCGGCAGTACCTGGGCGAGGTCAGTCCGTCGCGGGATCCCCGAGGCGAGCTGATCTCGGTCATCGAGTCGCTTCGGATGTTTGCCCGAGAGCATCCCGCTCTCACGGATTTGATGTTTTCCCGGCCGTTTGCGGACTTCGATCCCGGGCCTGCGGAGCGGCGGGCCGGGGACGAGGTGCGGTTGTTCATCGTGGCCGCGGTACGCAGGTGCGTGCATGCGGGCGTTCTCGAGGGAGACGAAGTCGACATCGCACACGTGATCGTGGCCATGACGCAGGGGTTGGCCGTGCAGGAAACCGCAGGCTGGCTCGGCACCTCACAAGAGTCCAGGGACCGACGGTGGGACCTTGCGGTCACCGCGCTGCTCGACGGGCTGCGGCCTGCTTCCGGCGGTGAGCCAGCATGCGGCAGCTGACATGCACGGCTCCTGGCCGGCTGGAGTGGCGGGACGTCGCGACACCCGAGCTCAGCGGCGGTTGCGATGATGCGCTCATCCGGCCGCTGGCCGTGGCGCGCTGCGAGATCGACCCGATGCTGATCAATGCTGGACCGACCGCGCCAGACGGGTTCGCGGTCGGTCATGAAGCGGTCGCCGAGGTCATAGCGGTGGGGCCGGGCGTTTCGAGCGTTGCCGTCGGACAGCTCGTGTTCTCGTCGTTCCAGCTGTGCTGCGGTCGGTGTCAGGCCTGCGCCGACGGCCGGACAGCCAACTGCGCCGAGTACCCGGTGTTGTCCGACTACGGAATGCAGCCGCTCTCAGGCGTCGAGTACGGCGGGATGCTGTCGGATCTGGTGCACGTGCCCTACGCCGATGCCATGCTCGTCGGCGTTCCCTCCGGGCTTGATGCGATTAGGCTGGCGAGCGTCGCTGACAATGTCTGCGACGGTTACCGGGCGGTTGCGCCGCATCTGGCGGCACGGCCCGGTGCTGACGTGCTCGTGGTCTGTCACGGGGCACCGAGTATCGCTATCTACGCCGCGCAGGCCGCACTGGCTGTGGGTGCTGGCACGGTTACCTTCGAGTCTGACGACACGTCGATCCTGGCCGTTGCCGAGTCAGTGGGTGCGATCGGCGTGCTGACCAGCTTCGACCGTCGCCGCGGACGATGGCCGATCGTGGTCGACTGTGGCCAGCGGCCGGTCGTCCTGCAGCACGCGATCGCCTCAACCGAGCCGGACGGAGTGCTGCACAGCGTGTCTTACTACGCTGCGCCCCGCGAGATCGGGCTGGCACTGGGGAAGTTGTATACCTGGGGCATCCGGTTCCACATCGGGCGGGTCAACTCCGCAGCTGTGCTCCCCGAGGTGGCCGAGCTTATCGCGAAGGGTCGGCTCGACCCGGCCATCGTCACCTCAGACGTCATCACCTGGGATCACGCAGCAGACCGCTACCTCCACCCCGCGCTGAAGCTAGTCGTGGCCCGGTGACTTCAGTTTCGCTGCGGGGGGGAAGCCAACGCAGGCAGACGCCGGGCATTGTAGGGCGAGGTCCAGCGACGATCAGCCCGGCTAACTGGCGTTACTTCCAGCGTGGCCAGGTCGCCGAGGCGAGGCTGAAGCTGAGGGGCGCGGGCAGGCTGATCTCCTCGCCGTAAGCGCCGTCGGCTGCCACCTGGTACCGTTCCCATCCTTCGGCCAGCCCGAACAGTGTCCACCTTCCCAGTTCCTGGTCCACCAGCAGATAAAGCGGAACTCCGGCCTTCGCGTACTGGACCGGCTTGGTGGTCCGGTCATTCAGGACCGTATCCGGCGAGGTCGGCGATGTAACCTCGACGACCAGGGCAATTGCCGCCTTCTCCTCTTCGGCTGTCGTCGCGTCGGGATGGATGAAGGTGACATCCGGGATGTAGAAGCGGCCGGTGCTGTCGGGCAGGTCCCACTGGTAGTTCTCATCCGTTGCCCAGTTGACGGTTACGGTTCCCGTGTAGAAGGCCCGCTTTGCGTCGTCAGCGATGGCGCGAACGATCCTGCGATGCTCGATCCCCGGGGGGTTCATGATCAGGAGGACCCCTTCGTCCACGTACTCAACTCTGGTGGTCTCGAGCAAGCGGTCGGCGACGGCGCGCAGGTTCTGGTAACCAGCATCGTCGAATGAGATTGCAGGTTCGCTCATGATCCGCGTCGCTCCTCATGCCTGTAGGGCTATCCCTCATCATAGGGAGCTGTGCGGCTAGCCTACGGGTGCCGTTACCGGCCGGGCGTCTGATTCAGCGCCTGGCCTGGAACCTTGAGGGAATGCTCGCGCGCGTCACCCTGGCCAGGTAGCTGAGAAGGGTCCTGGCCTTGAGTCCCAGCCACGCTGCTGCGGAAGCCTGGAGATGAACCTTTCGACCAGCGTCATGGCAGCCGCTTCGATGTCCTGGCGCAGGCCGGTGTCATCAGGCCGGTGTCATCACACGTGTTGCAGTGCACATGTCCGCTCCGCAGGGCGCGGCTCCGAGGCACGCCGGGCAGCGGGCATGCGAAGCCAGGACGTCGGTAATCAGTGCCTCAGCCAGATCGTCCGGGCCATTGCCGTGATAGCCCCAAGTGAACTCGCCGCGCCCGGAGTTCGCCATCCCGCAGGAGGCGCTGGCTGCCGTCGGGTGTCCGTTCGGGATCATTGACCTCCATATCCCCGAACGGGCCGGCGAGCCGCTACTCCGTCCAGCCGTTCCCTGGTCCAAGAAAGGCGGTCAGGCGCTGGCGGGATGGGCGGCTGACCGCCGGTGAGCCATTGCAGGTAGGACCGGGAGTGATCGGTGGCCAGTTCCATGCCGCCGGGCAAGGGCTGGGCGGCTTCTGGGCGGCGGCCTGCCAGCGCCACTGAATCGCGGCGGCAACTGCGACGCGTTCGGTCTCACGTTTGCCGGGACACGCTCCCGGTGGTCTGCCGAACCCGACATCCTCAGTGAGGAACCGGCGGCGGCTGGCATGTCGTGGCCGCCCTCTCCCGCTTCAGCCCGAAACCACCCGCCTAGGGGGTGATGGTGTCCGCTGGCAGGCGGCACACTGGCTTCGGTGCGGCCTAGGAACGGAAGGGCATGACGATGGTGGGACCGCGAATGTGCGAGTTCACGCCTACCTGGCAGACGCGCCGGGTGGCGTGCGCAGAATTCGACGACTGCAAGATCATCGCCCGGCTGGCCGATCTGCGGACTGACCGGCTGTCCGTCAGCTGAGTCAGGAGAGCACGGTGGGCGAATCAGGCGGCGATCGCGCGGCAAAGCCGGCGGCGGCAGCTGCTGGCGCGCGTCGGTATCAGGAGAAGCTGCGGCGGTATCAGCAGAAGCTTGAGCAGCGCCCGCAGGTGGCGTTCTTGCTGCAGGCCAACCGGCGGTTCAAGGAGATCGAGGGCAAGCACCTGGCCCTGGTGATCTCGGTGAACCTGTTCGTCGCGGTGATCCCGCTGCTGATCATCATCTACGCGTTCGCCGAGGCGTTCAGCCCGCACCGCAGCTTCGGCGCGCTGGTCGTCAGGGACTTGCACCTGACCGGGAGCAGCGCGCTGATCGTCCGGGACACCTTCACCAGTGGCGGCTTCGGCGTCAGCCTGGCGCTGATCGCCGCGGTCGGCATCATCGCTTCGTTCTGGGTATGGATCGCCGCCGTTATGGGTGTTTACTGGGAGCACAAGGCAGGACCCGCCGCGGTCGCCGCGATGGAAGAACTATCCGCCGAGATCAGCGGCGCAGAACAATCCAGCGTCAGCGCCAAGCCGGCCTCATGATCGTCGGCCCTGGCCATAGGTGGTCATACCTGAACCGGGACCAGGGTGGGGCCGGTGCGCCGGGGGGCGTGCTCGAGGTACTGGCGGTAGCGTTCGTCGCAGTCTTCGGGTTCGTAGACCGTGACGCGGCCCCGGGCCACGGGGTCGCCGTCCCGGTCCCGCTCGCGTTCTTCCCTGGTCCTGGCGTTGGCGAAGCAGGCCCAGATGGCGTGGTCCAGGTCCAGCCGCTCGCCGTACCAGGGCGGGATGATCGTGTCCGGGGTGACGTCCGCGTCGTGGGTATCCCCGATGCCGCCCTCGGGTTGGGGCAATGCCGGGCTGGCGGGCAGGAGAGTGCCGTCCGGGCGGTAGAACGCGAAGCCGCCGCCGGGCGGGGCGGCGATGAGGTAGCCGCGGTCATGGACCAGCTTGTGGTGCCAGGGGCACAGGCTGACCAGGTTGCCCAGGTCGGTGCGGCCGCCGTTGACCCAGTGCACGATGTGGTGCAGGTCGGCCCGGCGGGACTCGCAGCCCGGGAACCGGCA
>Ga0335082_10001372_pt1 | contig 25958 bp, 24 predicted proteins | sample Lox_Sample_41_FD_206718 | JGI IMG/M metagenome (GOLD analysis project Ga0335082, IMG submission 206718) | Soil microbial communities from Loxahatchee National Wildlife Refuge, Florida, United States - Lox_Sample_4.1 | ecosystem: Environmental > Terrestrial > Soil > Wetlands | place: USA... | reverse complement strand
TTCAGCACCGCGCCGTCGGGCGCGAGCGTGCCGCGCAGCATCACCAGGCCGCCCGACGCCTTGAGCGGCTTGCTGCGCGGCAGGATCACGTCCGGGTTCCAGACCTCGGCGCCTTCGATGTTCTCCCCCAGGGTGCGGCCATTCACTGTTCTCGCATTCAGATCCAGGAGATCCCTGAGAGAAAAGAGCAAAGCGCGAAGTCCGCCCGCGTAGAAGAAATCCTCCATGAGGTACTTGTCGCCCGAGGGGCGCACGTTGGCGATCACAGGCACCTTCGCCGAGATCTCGTTGTAGCGATCGAGCGGAAAAGCGAGGCCCGCGCGCCCGGCCATCGCGACGAGGTGCACCACCGCGTTGGTCGACCCGCCCATTGCCATCAAGGTGGTGATGGCATTGTCGAAGGAGCCCGTGGTCAAGAAATCTCGCGGCTTGAGGTCTTCCCAGACCATCTCCACGGCGCGCTTGCCGGTGAGCGTGGCCATGCGCGCGTGGTTGGAGTCGGGCGCGGGGATCGAGGAGTAGCCCGGCAACGTGAAGCCGAGCGCCTCGGCGAGAGACATCATCGTCGCGGCCGTGCCCATCGTCATGCAGGTGCCCGGCGAGCGCGCGATGCCGTCCTCGATGCCCTGCCAGTCGGCTTCCGAGATGCGCCCGGCGCGCAATTCGTCCCAGTACTTCCACACGTCGGAGCCCGAGCCGAGCGTCCGGTCGCGCCAGTGGCCGTTCAGCATCGGCCCGGCGGGCAGGTAGATCGCGGGGATGTTCATGCTGGTCGCACCCATGATCAGGCCGGGCGTCGTCTTGTCGCAGCCGCCCATCAGCACGCAACCGTCGACCGGGTAGGAGCGCAGCAGCTCCTCGGTCTCCATGGCGAGGAAGTTGCGGTACATCATCGTGGTCGGCTTCTGCATGACCTCGGCGAGCGCCATCGCCGGCATCTCCAGCGGGTAGCCGCCCGCCTGCCAGACGCCGCGCTTCACCTCCTCGGCGCGCTGGCGGAAGTGCGTGTGGCAGTGATTGATATCGGACCAGGTGTTGATGATCGCGATCACGGGCTTGCCGCGGTAGTCGCTGCGGTCGTAGCCCATCTGCGCGGCGCGCGAGCGGTGGCCGAACGAGCGCAAGTCCTGGGCGCCGAACCAGCGGTGCGAACGCAATTCTTCGGGCTTTTTCCTCGCCACGGGGCCTCCTCGGTCGAGCGGGGATTGTAAACTCCGTGCATGGCCTACGGCGGCGAGTTCATCCTGCGGCCGCGCAGCTGGCGCCGGCTCGGGCGCTTCGCCGGCTACGCGGTGGCGGCCGCGCTGTCGCCGTCCACCTACACGCCGGCGGCGCGCGAGATGGCGGTGCGCCAGATCTACTTCATGGCCTGGAGGGTGCTGGGGGGCTACCTGCTGTTCACCGCCGTGCTGAGCGTGGTGCTCATCGAGGTGGTGAGCCAGGCGGCGCACACCTACGGCGTGTCGCAGTACGCGCTCGAGCTCGTGCTGCGCGTGCTGGTGCTGGAGGTGATTCCGCTCATGACGGCGCTGTTCGTCGCGCTGCGCACGGGATCGGAAGTTGGCGCGGAGATCGCGTTGATGCGCGTCTCCGGCGAGATCGGCGACAGCGAGCAGATCGGCGCGACGCCGCTGTACAACGAGCTCGTGCCGCGCGTCGCGGCCGCGGCGCTGTCGGTGTTCGCGCTCAACACGCTCGCCTGCGCGCTCGCGAGCGCGCTGACCTACACGGTGTTCTTCGGCTTCACCGACGCGGGCTTCGAGGGCTTCACGCGGGTCGTCGCCAAGGTCTTCGACGAGATGGTGCTCGCCGGCTTCCTGCTCAAGAGCCTGCTGTTCGGGCTCGCGGTGGCGCTGATCCCGATCGCCACGGGCCTCGAGGCCGAGCGCGGCGAGCCGCGCTCGGTGCCATTCGCGGTGCTCGCGGGCCTGGTGAAGCTGTTCTTCGTCGTCGGCTTCGTCGCGGTGCTGTCGCTGGTGGTGAAATACGTCTGATGGCCGATCCTACGGACAAGCCGGCGGGGACGGGCGCGGGCAGCCTCTCGCTGCTGCCGCGCAGCCTCGGCGTCAAGGTCGGGATCCTCATCGGCCTGTCGGTCATCGTCGCCGCCGGCTTCATCGTCTACGTGCTCTATGCGCGCGGCACCTTCGAGCAGACGCAGCGCCTGTACCTCATCGCCGACAACGCCGAGGGCATCAGCGCCGGCTCGGACCTCAGCTTCGCGGGCTTCCCGATCGGCCGCGTGCGCCGCATCCAGCTGCGCGACGACGGCAAGGTGCGCATCAGCGTGCGCATCCCGGTGGAGGACGCGAAGTGGCTGCGCGCGACCAGCGTGTTCGTGCTCGACGTGCCGCTGGTCGGCGCGGCCAAGCTGCGCGCGTACACCTCCGATCTGAAGGATGCGCCGCTGCCCGACCGCGCCGAACGCCCGCTGCTGCGCGGCGACACCGCGCAGGAGATTCCGCGCCTGGTGGCTACCGCGCGCGGCATCCTCGAGAGCCTCGAGGAGCTCGTGCAGGCGGGCTCGAACCTGCGGCAAAGCATCGCCAACGCGCGCGCGGTGACCGAGCGCATGGCGGGCAAGTACGGCGTGCTGGGCGGGATGCTCGGCAGCGAGGAGAACGCGCGCAAGCTGATCGCGGCGATCGACCACGCGAACGCGCTGCTCGCGCGCCTGGACGGCGTGGTGGCGAAGGCCGACCAGCAGGTCTTCGGCAAGGAAGGCCTCACCGAGGAGACGAAGAAGGCGGTGGTGCAGGCGAACCAGATCCTCGGGGAGGTGCGCGCGAGCCTGAAGCGCGTCGACGCCATTCTCGCCGATGCCCAGGCGGTCGCGAGCAGCGCGAAGACGGCCACCGCCGACCTCGGCGCGCTGCGCGCCGAGGTGGAGGCGAGCCTGCGCAAGGTATCGGCGCTCATCGACGAGATCAACCGCAAGTGGCCGTTCGAGCGCGACACGAAGATCAAGCTGCCGTGAAGCATTCTTTCCTCTTGCCGGCAATCCTTCTGTTCGGCTGCGCGGGCGGCCCGGCGCCGCCCGCCTGGCAGGCGAGCGCGAAATACTCGCTCGACGCCTTCCAGCAGGCCTACCTGCGCGGCGAGACGCGCGTCGCGGACCTGGAGTTCGCGCGCGCGCGCGCCGAGCTCGCGAGCACGGGCAGCCCGGCGCTCGTCGCGCGCGCCGAGCTCATCCGCTGCGCCGCGCGCGCCGCGAGCCTGGAGTTCGACGACTGCCCTGGCTTCGAGAAGCTGCGCGCCGACGCCGGCCCCGAGGAAACAGCGTATGCGGATTTCCTCTCGGGACGCGCTACGCGCGCCGTTGCGGAGGATCCGTTCTCGAGGCTCGTTTCCTTCGGGGTGCAGTTCAGGGCAGGCAATGCGACCCCGCAATCCATCGCATCGGCCGTGGAGCTTTCCTCGGCGCAAGGCTGGCGCCGGCCGCTGCTGGCGTGGCTGGGCGTGGAGGAGAAGCGCGCTGAGGCGGCGGGGGACCGCGACGCGCTCGAGCGGATCCGCCGCCGTATCGCGCTCGTCTCGGGAAATCCCTGAGGATCTGCCGTATTCGGGACGAGACGATCGTGCGAAAGCGTGCCCTTCTCATCCTCGCCGGAGGTGCCGGGCACGCGGCCGGCGCGGCCTAGCCGGGCAGCGGCGGCCACTCGCCGTTGCGGTAGCGGTCGAGCGAGGCCCAGATCGCGTTCTGCGCCATTTCGCGGCGCTCTCGCTGCAGATCGAGGTTGGCCTCGTTGTACTGCGCCGGCCAGTGCTGCCTCGGGCGCAGCGCGGCGTGGCGCGAATGCACGTACACCGCGTAGAACCACGCGAGCGCGCCGGAGAGCCCGTACTTGATCTCGGTGAGGTCGAAGAGCTCGAAGCCGTTCCTCGCCAGCACTTCGTGGATCGCGCCGAAGTCCTCGACGAGGATCTCCACGGCGACGGCGTCGGTGCGCGCGAGCGTGGCGCGGCCGCCCGCGAGCGCAGCGGCCTCCGCGCCCTGGATGTCGAGCTTGAGCAGGTAGGGGCCGGGCAGCGCGGTCTCGGCGACCAGACCGTCGAGGCTGCGCAGCGGCACCCGCCGGGGCTTCGCCGCGCGCAGATCGTTCACGCCGGCCCAGTAGCGGTCGTCCGGCTTGCGCACCGAGCTCCAGTAGGGGTGCTCGCCCAGGTGCAGTTCGATCGACCCGCCGTCGTTCTCGCCCACGGCGCAGATGCGGTAGTGGCCGCCCAGCGCGCCCTGGATCGTCGCGAGCGAATCGCGGTAATCGTCCTGCGCGTCGACGTTGAGGATGGCCGCGCCGCGCGTCGGGCCCTGCTCGGCGAGCATCACGGACAGGCTGCCGTCCGCGCAGCCTAGGTCGATCATGCCGCCGAAGCGCAGCCCCGCGCGCCACAGCCAGTCGATCGCGTGGACGTAGCTGCGCGCCTCGGCCACGTCAGGCGGCGGCGCGATATTTCAGCGGCACGCCGTTCAGGCGCTGCAGCTCGTCGAAGCTCAGTCCCTCGGCGCAAATCTCCACCAGGTGCAGGCCATCGGGCTTGACGTCGATGACGGCGAGGTCAGTGTAGATGCGCGTCACGCAGCGCAGGCCGGTGAGCGGGTAGGTGCAGCGCTCGACGATCTTCGACTCGCCCTTCTTCGTGAGGTGCTCCATCGTGACGAACACCTGCTTCGCGCCGGCGGCGAGGTCCATCGCGCCGCCCACGGCCGGAATCGCGTCCGGCTCGCCGGTGTGCCAATTGGCGATGTCGCCCGCGGCGGAGACCTGGAAGGCGCCGAGCACGCAGATGTCGATGTGGCCGCCGCGGATCATGCCGAACGAGTCGGCGTGGTGGAAATACGCCGCGCCCGGCAGCGCGGTCGCCGGGTTCTTGCCGGCGTCGATGAGGTCCTCGTCCTCGCTGCCCGGCGCGGGCTTCGGTCCCAGGCCGAGGATGCCGTTCTCGCTGTGCAGGACGATCTCGCGGTCCTTCGGCACGTGGTTGGCGACAAGCGTCGGCAGGCCGATGCCGAGGTTGACGCAGGCGCCGTTCGGGATGTCGCGCGCGACGCGCACGGCGATCTGGTTGCGGTCGAGCTTCTTCATGCGGCCTTCCTCATCGTCTGCACGCGCACCACGCGTTGCACGAAGATTCCGGGCGTGACGATCGCCTCGGGGTCGATCTGGCCGAGCTCCACGGTTTCGCGCACCTGCGCCACCGTGATGCGCGCCGCCGCGGCCATGATCGGCCCGAAATTGCGCGCCGTCATGCGGTAGGTGAGATTGCCCCAGCGGTCGGCGCGGTCGGCCTTGATGAGCGCGTAGTCGGCGTGGATCGGGTACTCGAGCACGTAATCGCGGCCGTCGATGTGCCGCGTCTCCTTGCCCTCGGCCAGCCGGGTGCCGAACGCGGTCGGCGTGAAGAAGGCGCCGATGCCCGCGCCCGCGGCGCGGATGCGCTCGGCGAGCGTGCCCTGCGGCACGAGCTCGAGCTCGATCTTGCCCGCGCGGTACAGGCGGTCAAAGTGCCAGGAATCCGCCTGGCGCGGGAACGAGCAGAGGATCTTGCACACGCGCCCGGCACCGATCAGCGCCGCCAGGCCGGCGTCGGCGTTGCCCGCGTTGTTGTTGACGACGGTAAGGTCCTTGGCGCCCTGCGCGATCAGGCAGTCGATGAGCTCGGCAGGCATCCCGGCGTTGCCGAAGCCGCCGATCATCACGGTGGCGCCGTCCGGGACATCGGCGAGGGCCGCCTCGGGCGTCGCAAAGAGCTTGTCGATCATCGATCGATTATCTCCGATGCCTCTCGGGCTTCTCTCCTCACAACTCACTTTGAGTCATTTTCGCAAGTTGTTGATATTAAATAAGAACTAAAACCGAGATTTCGTCTGCGGTAGTTGTCCTAAGTCGTTGTCAGCACTGAAGATTTTCCTTTCGCTCGCTTGACCACGCCAAGGCTTTTCGCATAAAGTGGGAAAACGTAGAAAAAAGTGGTTTAAAAATGCCCGGTTGGTGGTCTCGGCCAGTCCGAGTGGAGAGAAGGGAGACAAATGGGCGGGACGTTTCACGGCGCGACGGTCTTGACGCTGGATGCCAAGGGCCGGCTCGCCATTCCCACGCGCTATCGCGAAGCCCTCGAGGCTTCGAGCCGCGCGCTCGTGCTGACCGCGCATCCGGACGGCTGCGCGCTGCTCTACCCCGAGGCCGAATGGGAGCGCGTGCGCGCGCAGGTGGAGAAATTCCCGAGCTTCCATCCGCAGGCGAGCTGGTGGAAGCGCCTGCTGCTCGGTTTCGAGGAGCATCTCGTGCCGGACGCCTCCGGACGGGTGCTGATCTCCAGCGCGCTGCGTCTGCACGCGCGCCTCGAGCGCGAGGCGATGCTGGTCGGGCAGAGCCACTACTTCGAGCTCTGGGACCCGGGCGTGTGGAACGCCAAGGTCGCCGCGGCGCTCGCCGGCACCGGCTCGCCGCCGCCCGGCATGGAGAATTTCTCGCTGTGAGCGCAGGCGCGGACGATGAGCCCCGCTTCGTCCACCCCGGCAGCGCACCGTCCCGTGCTTCTCGAGGAGGCGCTCGCGGCGCTCGGCCTGCCCGCCGGCAGGATGCGCGACGGCACCTACGTGGACGCCACCTTCGGACGCGGCGGGCACAGCCGCGCGATCCTCGAGCGGCTCGCGCCGTCCGGCCGGCTGATCGCGCTCGATCGCGATCCCGAGGCGGTGGCCGCCGCGCGCGCCATCGCCGACCCGCGCTTCAGCATCACGCAGGCTCCGTTCAGCGAGCTCGCGCGCGTGCTCGACGAGCAACTGACCGGCACGGGCGCCTCGCAGGTGCACGGCGTGCTCGCCGACCTGGGCGTGTCCTCGCCGCAGCTCGAGGACGCATCGCGCGGCTTCTCGTTCCGGCGCGCGGGGCCGCTCGACATGCGCATGGATCCGAGCCGCGGCCCGTCTGCCGCGGACTGGCTGGCCACGGCAACGCAACGACAAATCGGGGAGGCGATCGGCCGCTATGGCGAAGAACGGTTTGCTAAACAGGTTGCAAAGGCGATTGTTGCTGCTCGCGCACGCGAGCCGCTCCTCCGCACCGAGCAGCTTGCCGCTGTCGTGGCTGCGGCGGTCCCCACACGGGAGGGCGGCCAGGATCCGGCGACGCGCACCTTTCAGGCTCTACGGATTCTCGTCAATCGGGAGCTTGAGGAGGTCGCGCTGATGCTGCCGCAGGCGCTCGCGCGCCTCGCCGCGGGAGGGCGCCTCGCGGTGATCAGCTTCCATTCGCTGGAGGACCGCCTCGTGAAGCGGTTCCTCAGGGCCTGCAGCGCCGACACGCTGCCCCGGGATTTGCCGATCCGCGCCCGCGATTTGCCACAAGCGCCGCTCAGAATCGTCGGCAAGCCGCGGCGCGCCTCGGCCGCCGAGGTCGCGGCCAATCCGCGCGCGCGCAGCGCGACGCTGCGCGCCGCCGAGCGCACCGGCGCGGCGCTCGACCCCGCATTGCTGAAGCGCGCTTCATCCGAACACGAGCCCGACGCGTGGCGAAGCTGAACCTCCTCCTCCTCCTGGTTCTCGTCGTCTGCGCGCTCGGGCTCGTCACCTCGCAGCACAAATCGCGCAAGCTGTTCTCGGAGCTGGAGCGCGAGCAGGAGCGCAGCCGCGCGCTCGACGTCGAGTTCGGCCAGCTGCAGCTCGAGGCGAGCACCTGGGGCCTGCATTCGCGCGTCGAGAAGATCGCCACGGGCGCCCTCGGCATGCGCGCGCCCGACCCGCGCCGCGTGCGCATGATCGAGACGCGCAAGGACGCGCCGCAGCCATGAGCACCGAGGGGCCGAATCCTTGAGCGCCGCGGCCAGCGTGCCGATGATGGTGCGGCTGCCCGCCTGGCGCGCGCGCCTCGCGCTGCTCGCACTGCTCGCGGGATTCGCCGTGCTCGCGGGCCGCTCGGCCTACCTGCAGTCGGTGAAGACCGGCTTCCTGCAGGAGAAGGGCGAGGCGCGCTACGCGCGCGTGCTGGACATCCCCGCCACGCGCGGCCGGATCCTGGACCGCAACGGCGAGGCGCTCGCGATCTCGACGCCCGTGAAATCGGTGTGGGCGATTCCGGAGGACGTGCACGCGAGCCGCGCGCAGCTCAAGGCGCTTGCCGGCCTGCTGCAGATGAGCGAGCGCGAGCTCGCGCGCAAGCTCGCGGAGGCCGAGCGCGACTTCGTCTACCTGAAGCGCCAGATCCCGCCCGAGACCGCTGCGAAGGTGGCCGAGCTCGGCATCGCGGGCCTGCACCAGCAGAACGAGTACCGCCGCTACTACCCGGGCGGCGAGACGACGGCGCACGTGATCGGCTTCACGGGCGTGGACGACGTCGGCCAGGAGGGCATCGAGCTCGCGCAGCAGGCGCTGCTCGGCGGCGTCGCGGGCAGCCGCCGCGTGATCCGCGACCGGCTCGGGCAGGTGGTCGAGGACCTCGAGTCGATCCGCGCGGCGCAGGACGGCAGCGACCTCACGCTCGCGCTCGACAGCAAGATCCAGAACCTCGCGTTCGGCGCGCTCAAGGCCGGCGTGGAGGCGAACCGCGCCAAGGCCGGCGCGATCGTGGCGCTCGACGTGCGCACGGGCGAGGTGCTGGCGCTCGCCAACCTGCCGAGCTACAACCCGAACAACCGCGCGCGCCTGTCGGGCGCGCAGCTGCGCAACCGCGTGATGACCGACAGCTTCGAGCCGGGCTCCACGCTGAAGCCCTTCACCATTGCGCTCGCGCTGCAGATGGGCAGGATCACGCCGCAGACGCGGATCCAGACGGCGCCCGGCACGCTGACGATCGCCAACTACACGATCCACGACGCGCATCCCGGCGGCCTCATGAGCGTGGCGCAGGTGATCCAGAAGTCCTCCAACGTCGGCGCCGCCAAGATTGCGCTCGGCCTGCCGCGCGAGGACATGCACGACATGTTCAAGCGCGTGGGCTTCGGCACCGCGCCGCGCCTGGGCTTCCCGGGCGAGGGCGCCGGGCGCGTGCGCGAGGCGAAGACCTGGCGGCCGATCGAGCAGGCGACGATGGCCTACGGCCACGGCATCTCGGTGACGCTGATCCAGCTCGCGCGCGCCTACACGGTGTTCGCGCGCGACGGCGAGCTTGCGCCGCTCTCGCTGCTGAAGACGGGCGCGCCGGCGCAAGGCGAGCGCGTGTTCGCGCCGGAAGTGGCGCGCGAGGTGCGCGAGATGCTGGAGTCGGCGGTCCAGCCGGGCGGCACGGCGCCGCGCGCGCGCGTGATGGGCTGGCGCGTGGGCGGCAAGACCGGCACCGCGCACAAGCAGGAGAACGGCGGCTACGCCGCGAACAAGTACGTCGCCTCGTTCGTCGGCTTCGCGCCGGTGTCGGAGCCGCGCCTCGTGGTCGCGGTGATGATCGACGAGCCCTCGGCGGGCCAGTACTACGGCGGCGTCGTCGCGGCGCCCGTGTTCGCGCAGGTGATGCAGGGTGCGCTGCGCCTGATGGGCGTGCCCTACGACGCGCCGCTCGAGCCGCTCGAGCTGCCGGGCGCCGACGACGACGCGAAGGAGAGCACCTGATTGGCGACGTGCCGCATGACGTGCTGCGGCTACTGCGGGAGGCCGCGATCGAACGGCTGACCTCCGACAGCCGCCGCGCCGCGCGCGGCGCGGCGTTCTTCGCCTGGCCGGGCGCCGCGGCCGACGGCCGGCGCTACATCGCGCAGGCGGTCGCCGCGGGCTGCGGCGCGGTCGTCTGGGAGCGCGAGGGTTTCGCCTGGGACGAGCGCTGGCGCGTGCCGAACGCGCCGGTACAGGACCTCAAGGCGAAGGCGGGCGCGATCGCGCACGCGTTCCACGGCCGCGCGTCCGAGGCGATGTGGGTCTGCGGCGTCACGGGCACCAACGGCAAGACGACGTGCACGCAGTGGCTTGCCCAGGTTCTCTCCTCAAGAGACACAAAGACCGCGGTGATCGGCACGCTCGGCAGCGGCTTCGCGCCGCGGTTCGAGCCGGTCGACCACACGACGCCCGACGCGCTCGAGCTGCACGGCCTGCTGGCCCGCTTCCGCACGGCGGGCGCGCGCGCGGTGGCGATGGAGGTCTCCTCGCACGGCCTCGACCAGGGCCGGGTCAACGGCGTCGCCTTCGCCTGCGCGCTGCTCACCAACCTCACGCACGATCACCTCGACTACCACGGCTCGATGGCGGCCTACGCCGCGGCCAAGGCGCGCCTGTTCGACGCGCCGGGCCTGCAGGCGGCGGTGCTCAATCTCGACGATGCCTTCGGCGTGCAGCTGCAGCGGCGGCTCTCCGCGCGCGGGCTTCGCACCATCGGCTACGGCCTCGACGCGCAACCGGCGCAGGCGGCGGAGTTCCTGGTCGCGAAAAGCGCCGGCGAGGAACGGCTCGAGATCCGGTCGGCCTGGGGCGTCGCGAAGATCCGCTTCGCGCAAGCCGGGCGGTTCAACGTCGCCAACGCGCTGGGCGTGCTCGGCTGCCTGATCGCGAAGGGACTGCCGTTCGACGAAGCCGCCGCGCGCCTGGAGCAACTGTCCCCGGTGCCGGGGCGCATGCAGCGAATCGGCGAGCGGCCGCTGGTGATCGTCGACTATGCGCACACTCCGGATGCGCTCGACAAGGTGCTCGCGGCCCTCGAGCCGCTCGCGCGCGCGCGCGGCGGGCGCCTGGTGGCGGTGTTCGGCGCCGGCGGCGGGCGCGATGCCGCGAAGCGGCCGCGCATGGGTCTCGCGGCCGCGCAGCGCGCCGATCGTCTCGTGCTCACGTCGGACAACCCGCGCGGCGAGGATCCGCTCGCGATCATCGCGGCGATCCGCGCCGGCGCCGCGGGTGGCCGCGCCGCCTGCGCGGTGGAGGCGGACCGTGCGCGCGCGATCGAGGCGGCGATCGCGGAGGCCGACGCAAGGGACGTGATCCTGCTCGCCGGCAAGGGCCACGAGCAGACGCAGGAGATCGCCGGCCGCAAGCTGCCGTTCTCGGACGCAGCGGTGGCCGGCGCGGCGCTCGCGCGCCGGGGCGGCCCATGATGAGCCTCGTCGAAGCCGCCGCCGCCGCGCAGGGCCGCTTGAGCGGCGAGGACGCGCGCTTCGGCGGCGTGTCTACCGACTCGCGCAGCGTCGGCCCGGGCGAGCTGTTCATCGCCATCCGCGGCGAGCGCTTCGACGGGCATGCGTTCCTCGGCGCCGCGAGGCAGCGCGGCGCGGCCGCGGCGATGGTGGACGCGCAGTTCCGCGGCCCGGCGCCGCTGCCGACGATCGCCGTGGACGATACGCGCCAGGGGCTGGGCCGCCTCGGGCGCCACTGGCGCCTGCGCTTCGCGCCCGCGCTCATCGCCATCACGGGCTCCAACGGCAAGACGACGACCAAGGAAATGCTCGCCGCGATCCTGCGCAGCCACGCCGGCGACGCGGGCGCGCTCGCGACGCGCGGCAACCTGAACACCGACATCGGCGTGCCGATGACGCTGCTCGGCCTGCGCGCGAGCCACCGCTACTGCGCGATCGAGCTCGGCATGAACCACGCGGGCGAGATCGCGGGGCTCGCCGAGCTCGCGCGGCCGACGGTGGCGCTCGTCAACAACGCGCAGCGCGAGCACCAGGAGTTCATGCAATCGGTCGAGGCGGTGGCCGCGGAGAACGCGAGCGTGTTCGAGGCGCTGCCGGCCGACGGCGTCGCGGTGCTGCCCGCCGAGGACGCCATGGCGGATGTGTTCCGCCGCAAGGCGGGCGCGCGCCGGCGCGTCGAGTTCGGGCTCGCCGCCGGCGAGGTCTCGGGCCGCTACACGCTCAAGGGCCTCGCGAGCGAAATCTCGCTGCGCACGCCGGCCGGCGTGGCGCAGGCGACGCTCGCGATCCCCGGCCTGCACAACGTGCGCAACGCGCTCGCCGCCGCGGCCTGCGCGCATGCGGCCGGCATCCCGCCCGCCGCGATCGGCGCGGGCCTGTCGGCGTTCCGCCCCTACGCCGGCCGCCTGCAGGTGAAGAAGACGGTCGCGGGCGCGACGCTCATCGACGACAGCTACAACGCCAATCCCGACTCGGTGCGCGCGGCCATCGACGTGCTCGCCGCCTGCCCGGGGCCGACCGCGCTCGTGCTGGGCGACATGGGCGAGGTCGGCGCGCAGGGCCCCGAGTTCCATGCCGAAGTCGGGCGCTACGCGAAAGAGAAGGGGATCGGGTCGCTCCTCGGCTTCGGCGCCGCCTCTCGCGATGCCGTGCAGGCGTTCGGCAAGGGGGCTGCGCATTTCCACGAATTGAATGAACTGGCGAGACGGGCGGGCGAGGCGAAGACCGTGCTCGTCAAGGGCTCTCGCTTCATGAAGATGGAGAACCTCGTGTCGCTGCTCACGGGCGAAAAGGGCGGAGCGCACTAGATGCTGCTCGAGCTCGCCCAATGGCTCGCCAAGGACGTCCGGCTCTTCAACGTCTTCAGCTACATCACGCTGCGCGCCGTGCTCGCATGCCTCACGGCGCTCGCCATCTCGCTGATCCTCGGGCCCGCGGTGATCCGCAAGCTCACCGCCTACAAGATCGGCCAGGCGGTGCGCGACGACGGCCCGAAGTCGCACCTCACCAAGGCGGGCACGCCGACCATGGGCGGCGCGCTGATTCTGCTCTCGGTCGGCATCACCACGCTGCTCTGGGGCGATCTCGGCAACCACTACGTCTGGGTGGTGCTGCTCGTGACCGTCGCCTTCGGCGCGATCGGCTGGATCGACGACTATCGCAAGGTGGTGCACCGCAATCCGAAGGGGCTGTCGGCGAAGGCGAAATTCTTCTGGCAATCGGTGTTCGGCCTCGCCGCCGCGGGCTACCTTGCCTGGCTCGCGCAGAGCACCCCCGCGCTCAACGAGCTCATCGTGCCGTTCTTCAAGTTCGTCGCCTATCCGCTCGGCGCGTTCGGCTTCGTGGTGCTGAGCTACTTTGTCATCGTCGGCACCTCGAACGCGGTCAATCTCACCGACGGCCTGGACGGCCTTGCGATCATGCCGACGGTGATGGTGGCCGGCGCGCTCGGCATCTTCGCCTACGTCGCCGGCCACGCCGTGTTCTCCAAGTACCTCGGCCTGCCGTACATCGCTGGCGCGGGCGAGCTCGCCGTGTTCTGCGGCGCGCTGGTCGGCGCGGGCCTCGGCTTCCTCTGGTTCAACGCCTACCCGGCGGAAGTGTTCATGGGCGACGTGGGCGCGCTCGCGCTCGGCGCCGCGCTCGGCACCATCGCCGTGATCGTGCGCCAGGAAATCGTGCTGTTCATCATGGGCGGCGTGTTCGTCGCCGAGACGCTGTCGGTGATGCTCCAGGTGCTGTATTTCAAATGGAGCGGCGGCAAGCGCATCTTCCGCATGGCGCCGCTGCACCACCACTACGAGCTCGAGGGCTGGAAGGAGTCGCAGGTCGTGGTGCGCTTCTGGATCATCACCATGATGCTGGTGCTGTTCGGCCTGTCGACGCTCAAGCTCCGATGATGCGCGAACCGGCCTTCACGCTGCTGAAGAAGCCCGCGCCGATGCCGCTGCGGGGCAGGCGGGTGCTCGTGCTGGGCCTCGGCGATACCGGCCTCTCGGTGGCGCGCTGGGTGAACGGGCAGGGCGGAAGCGTCGTCGTCGCCGACAGCAGAGCTGCGCCCCCTCGCTTGAAGGAACTTGCGAGGGAAAAGGTCGTCACGGGTAGGTTCAAGACCTCCCTGCTCAAGGACGCCGACCTCGTCTGCATCAGCCCGGGGCTGTCGCTCGAGGAGGAGATCGTGCAGGCCGCCGTCGCCAAGGGTATTCCGGTGGTCGGCGACATCGAGCTGTTCGCCTGGTCGGTCGGAAGGGAAAACGCGGAGAAGGTGCTCGCGATCACGGGCACCAACGGCAAGAGCACGGTGACCGCGCTCACGGGGCAGCTGCTGCGCTCGGCCGGCATCGACGCCGAGGTGGCCGGCAACATCTCGCCGCCGGCGCTCGACGCGCTCGACCGGCGCCTCGGTTCCAGGTCCGGGCCGCCCGCGGTGTGGGCGCTCGAGCTCTCGAGCTACCAGCTCGAGACCACCTGGTCGCTCGCGCCGGCCGCGGCGGCGATGCTCAACCTCTCCGAGGACCATCTCGACCGCTACGCAGGCCTCGCCGAATACGCCGGCGCCAAGGCGCGCGTGTTCCAGGGCGAGGGCGCGCAGGTGCTCAACCGCTGCGACTCGGCCTCGATGGCGATGGCGCTGCCCGGGCGCGCGCAAGTGACGTACGGCCTAGACGCCCCCGACCTGCCGGAGGATTTCGGCGTCGCGGGCGGATGGATGGTCCGCGGCGGCGAGCGGATTCTGCCGGTCGCCGAGCTGCCGCTTGCCGGATCGCACAATCTTTCGAACGCCCTCGCCGCATGCGCGCTCGCGCTCCAGGCCGGCGCCCCGGTCGGGGCGCTGGCGAAGGGGCTGCGCAGCTTCCGGGGCCTGCCGCACCGCATGCAGCGCGTCGCCTCGCGCGGCGGTGTCGAGTGGCTCGACGACTCCAAGGGCACCAACGTGGGTGCGACCGTGGCGGCGCTGAAGGGGCTCGCCAGGCCCGCCGTGCTGATCTTGGGCGGCGAGGGCAAGGGCCAGAACTTCGCGCTGCTCGCACCTGCGATCCGTGCACATGCGAAGCAAGTGTTGCTCATCGGTCGGGATGCCGCGCTGATCGAAAAAGCGATCTCCGCTAGCGACGTTCCATCAGAACGCATCGCAACGATGGAAGAGGCCGTCGAGCGCGCGGCGCAGCTGGCGAAGCCGGGCGACGTGGTGCTGCTGTCGCCCGCCTGCGCGAGCTTCGACATGTTCCGCGACTACAAGCACCGCGGCGAGGCGTTCGCCGCGGCGGTGAAGGCGCTCTGATGGCGATGCCGAACCTCGCCCTGCCGTTCGGCCAGTCCGGCCCGCGCACCGCGGGCACGCCGGCGCCCGAGTACGACCGCTCGCTCGCCTGGGCGGCGCTGCTGCTCGTGGCGCTCGGGCTGGTGATGGTCTATTCGGCCTCGATCGCCACCGCCGAGGCGAGCCGCTATGCGGGCTACAACCCGGCCTACTTCCTGCTGCGCCACTGCGTTTTCCTCGCGCTCGCGCTGGTCGCCGCCACCGCGGTGTTCCTCGTGCCGGTTCGCCTCTGGCAGAAGGCCGCGCCGTGGCTGTTCTGCGGCGCCTTCGCGCTGCTGGTGCTGGTCCTGATCCCCGGCATCGGCCGCGAGGTGAACGGCGCGCGCCGTTGGATCAACCTCGGCCTCGCCGGCGTGCAGCCTTCCGAGCTCATGAAGCTCGCGGTGGTGCTGTACGCGGCCGACTACACCGTGCGCAAGCACGCGGTGCTCAAGCAGTTCAAGCGCGGCCTGCTGCCGCTGCTCGCGGTGATGCTGGTGGTGGCCTGGCTGCTGCTGCGCGAGCCGGACTTCGGCGCCTTCGTGGTGGTCGCGGTCACCGCGTTCGGCATGCTGTTTCTCGGCGGCATGAGCGGGCGGCATTTCTCGGCACTGCTGGCGATGCTCGCGGCGGGCTTCGCGGCGCTGGTGCTGTCTTCGCCGTACCGCATGCAGCGCATCTTCGGCTTCATGGACCCCTGGTCCGACGCGTACGGCAAGGGCTATCAGCTGTCGCACGCGCTGATCGCCTTCGGCCGCGGCGAGTGGCTCGGCGTGGGGCTGGGCGCGAGCGTGGAGAAGCTGCACTACCTGCCGGAGGCGCACACCGACTTCCTGCTCGCGGTGGTCGCCGAGGAGCTCGGTCTGGCCGGCGTGGCGGTGGTGATCGCGCTGTTCGCCTGGATCGTGCTGCGCGCGTTCGCGATCGGTCGCCAGGCGGCAATGCGCGAGCGCCATTTCCACGCGCTGGCGGCGCAGGGCATCGCGATCTGGATCGGCTTCCAGGCGCTCATCAACATGGGCGTGAACATGGGCCTGCTGCCCACCAAGGGCCTCACGCTGCCGCTCATGAGCTTCGGCGGCTCGGGGCTGATCGTCAACTGCGTGGCGGTGGCGATGCTGATCCGCATCGACTGGGAAAACCGCCAGCTCGCCCGGGGGCTCAACGCGTGAACGCACTCGCGGGCATCGCATGAGCCAGACGATCCTCATCATGGCGGGCGGCACGGGCGGGCACGTGTTCCCGGGCCTGGCCGTCGCCGACGAGATGCGCGGCCGCGGCTGGAACGTGGTCTGGATGGGTGCCAAGGGCGGCCTCGAGGCGCGCCTGGTGCCCGCGCGCGGCTATCCGATGGCGTGGATCCGCGCCGCCGCGCTGCGCGGCAAGGGCCTCGCCGCCAAGCTGCTGTTGCCGCTGCACCTGCTGGTCGGGTTCTGGCAGAGCGCGCAGGCGATCTTCCGGCTGCGGCCCGACGTGGTGCTCAGCATGGGCGGCTATGTCGCGTTCCCGGGCGGCATGATGGCCTCGCTGCTCGCGCGGCCGCTCGCGGTCCACGAGCAGAACGCGATCCCGGGCCTTGCCAACCGCGTGCTCGCCGGCCTGGCCGACAAGACGATGGTCGCGTTTCCCGGCGCGCTCGCGCGCGCCGAGTGGACCGGCAATCCGGTGCGCGCCGAGATCAGCGCGCTCGCCGAGCCCGCGGCGCGCTACGCCGGGCGCAGCGGCCCGCTGCGCCTGCTGGTCGTGGGCGGCAGCCTCGGCGCGCAGGCGCTCAACGAAGCGGTGCCGAGGGCGCTCGCGCTGATGGCGCCCGCCGCCCGGCCCAGCGTGATCCATCAGTCCGGCGAGAAGAACCTGGAATTCCTCCGCAACGCCTATGCGAAGGAGAACCTGCGCGCCGAGCTGCTCGCGTTCATCGACGACATGGCGCGCGCCTACGCGGAGGCCGACCTGGTGATCTGCCGCGCCGGGGCGATGACGGTGGCCGAGCTCTCGGCGGCGGGCGCGCCGAGCGTGCTGGTGCCGTTCCCGCACGCGGTGGACGACCACCAGACGGCGAACGCGCGCTTCCTGGCCGACGCGGGCGCCGCGATCCTGCTGCCGCAACGCGAGCTCTCGCCGGAAACGCTCTGCGCGCTCTTGCGTTCCTTGAATCGAGAAAAACTACTTGAGATGGCGGGCAAGGCGAGGGCTCTCGGCAAGCCCGAAGCGGCTCGCGTCGTGGCCGATCGATGCGCGGCGCTCGGAAGCGGAGGCGCGGCGTGAAGCACAAGATCCGCCGCATCCACTTCGTCGGCATCGGCGGCGCCGGCATGAGCGGCATCGCCGAGGTGCTCGTCAACCTGGGCTACCAGGTGAGCGGCTCCGACCTCGCGCGCAATGCGGCCATCCAGCGGCTGGCGGGGCTGGGAGTCACGGTGTCGATCGAGCACCGGCAGGAAAACGTGGAGGGCGCGGACGCGGTCGTCGTCTCCTCCGCGGTGCGGCCGGACAACCCGGAGCTCGTCGCCGCGCGCGCCAGGCGCATCCCGGTGGTGCCGCGCGCGCAGATGCTCGCCGAGCTCATGCGCCTGAAGCAGGGCGTGGCGATCGCCGGCACGCACGGCAAGACGACGACGACCAGCCTCGTGGCGAGCGTGCTCGCCGAAGGCGGGCTCGACCCGACCTTCGTGATCGGCGGGCGGCTCAACGCCGCGGGCTCCAACGCCAAGCTCGGCGCCGGAGAGTTCATCGTCGCCGAGGCGGACGAGTCGGACGCGAGCTTCCTGCACCTGCAGCCGGTGATCGCGGTGGTGACCAACATCGACGCCGACCACATGGACACCTACCAGCACGATTTCCCGCGGCTGCAGCAGGCGTTCATCCGCTTCCTGCACAACCTGCCCTTCTACGGCAGCGCGGTGCTGTGCGCGGAAGACCGCCACGTGCGCGAGATCCTGCCGTTCGTCTCGCGGCCGGTGCTGAGCTATGGCTTCGGCGAGGACGCGATGCTGCGCGCCACCGACGTCGAGCTGGGAGCGCAGAGCCGCTTCAAGGTGCGCAACAGGATCGGCGGGCGCAGCGGCGCCGGCGGCGAGGCGGCGCTCGAGATTTCGCTCAACCTCCCCGGGCGGCACAACGTCCTCAACGCGCTCGCCGCGATCGCCGTGGCGCTGGAGCTCAAGGTGCCGGCGCCGGCGATCCAGCGCGCGCTCGCGGGCTTCCGCGGCGTGGCCCGGCGCTTCCAGCGTTACGGCGACGTCAAGGCGAACGGCGCAGCAGGCTCGGATGCGGGCACGTTCGCGCTGGTCGACGACTACGGGCACCACCCGGCGGAGATCGCGGCCACGCTGGAGGCGGCGCGCGTCGCGTTCCCCGGCCGGCGCGTGCTGCTCGCCTTCCAGCCGCACCGCTACACGCGCACGCGCGACCTGTTCGAGGACTTCGTCCAGGTGTTGCGGAAGGCGGACCTGCTGCTGCTCGCCGAAGTCTATGCCGCGGGCGAGGCGCCGATCGCCGCCGCGGACGGCCGCGCGCTGGCCGACGCCGTGCGCGGGGGCGCCCGCGCGGCGCCCGTCTACGTCGAGGACATCGGCGCCATGCCCGAGGCGATCCGGCGATCGGCGCGCGCCGGCGACGTCGTACTCACCATGGGCGCGGGATCCATCGGCGCCGTCGCGGGGCAGCTCTGCGGCGGCGCGGGACCGGCGGACGCATGAGCGCCGGGCCCAATTTCCAGGGCCTGCGCGGCCGGCTGCGCCTCGACGAGCCGATGTCGAAGTACGTGACCTGGCGCGCGGGCGGCCCGGCGCGTCGCCTGTTCGTGCCGGCGGACCTCGAGGACTTGTCGGTCTTTCTCGGTCAGCTTCCGGAGAACGAGCCGGTGCTGTTCGTCGGTCTGGGCTCGAACCTGCTGGTGCGCGAAGGCGGCTGGCCCGGGACGGTGGTGATCACCTACGGCTCGGCGCGCCCGCCCCGCATGGAGGAGGGCCTGCTCTACGCCGAGGCGGGCGCCGCCTGCCCGAAGGTCGCGCGCTTCGCCGCGGACCAGAACCTCGGCAGCGCGGAATTCCTCTCCGGCATCCCGGGCACCATCGGCGGCGCGCTGGCGATGAACGCCGGCTGCTACGGCGGCGAGACCTGGGACCTGGTCGAGCGCGTGGTCACGATCAACCGGCGCGGCCAGCTGCGCCGGCGCGCGCGCGCCGAGTTCGAGACCGGCTACCGCCGCTGCGAGCTGAGCAGCGACGCGAGCGCCGAGGGCGACGAATGGTTCGCCTCGGCGCACCTGAAGCTGCCCGAGGGCGACCGCGAGGAGTCGCGCGCGATCATGAAGTCGCTGCTCTCCAAGCGGCGCGCCTCGCAGCCGCTGCAGTTCCCGAACGCCGGCAGCGTGTTCCGCAATCCCGCCGAGGGCAAGACCGCCGCGCGGCTGATCCAGTCCTGCGGGCTGAAGAACTTCGCGCGCGGCGGCGCGCGCATCTCGGACAAGCACGCCAACTTCATCGTCAACCCGCACGGCGGCGGCAGCGCCGCGGACATCGAGTGGCTGATCCTGCATGTCCAGGAAAAAGTCGAAGCGGATAAGGGCGTGCTGCTCGTGCCCGAGGTGAAGATCGTGGGGGATCCGGCATGAGCGGACCCTTCGGCAAGGTCGCGGTATTGATGGGCGGCAAGTCGGCCGAGCGCGAAATCTCGCTCATGAGCGGCAACGGCGTGCTCAAGGCGCTGCGCTCGAAGGGCGTCGACGCGCACGCCTTCGACCCGGCCGAGCGCGACCTGTTCGAGCTCCGGCGCGAGCGCTACGCGCGCTGCTTCATCGCGCTGCACGGCCGCGGCGGCGAGGACGGCACGGTGCAGGGCGCGCTCGAGGTGCTCGGCATCCCCTACACCGGCAGCGGCGTGATGGGCTCGGCGATCGCCATGGACAAGTGGCGCAGCAAGATGGTCTGGCTCGCCGGCAGCCTGCCGACGCCCCGTTTCAGGATACTGAATGAAAAAGACGATTGGGACGCCGTCGCCCGCGAGCTCGGCTTGCCGCTGATCGTCAAGCCGGCCAACGAGGGCTCGACGCTCGGCCTGACCAAGGTCATCGAGGCGGGCCAGTTGCCGGTCGCCTATACGCTCGCGGCCCGCACCTACCACGACGTCGCGCTCGCCGAGCAGTTCGTCGACGGTCCCGAATACACGGCGAGCATCGTCGCCGATGCGCCGCTGCCGCTGATCCGCATCGAGGCGCCGCAGGGCAACTACGACTACCAGAACAAGTACTTCACCGACGCCACGCAGTACCACTGCCCCTGCGGGCTGCCGGCGGCGAGGGAAAAGGCGCTGCAGGAGCTTTCGCTGAGGGCATTCCGCCTGCTCGGCTGCGCGGGCTGGGGCCGCGTCGACCTGATGCTCGACGCGCAGGGCGAGCCCTGGCTGCTGGAGGTGAACACCTCGCCCGGGATGACCGGACACAGCCTGGTGCCGATGGCGGCGAAGGCGGTCGGCATCTCCTACGAGGATCTGTGCGTGCGGATTCTGGAGGGCAGCCATGCGGGATGAGAAGCATGTGGGATAACCCCCGGCTGCTGAACCGGGCTGCGAACGCGCTCGGCGCGCTCGCGGCGCTGATCTTCGCCTACGGCGGCCTGCAACTGCTGCTGCGCTCGCCGGTGTTCCCGCTGCGCGAGGTCGTGGTGCTCGGCGAGCTCAAGCACGCCAACCGCGAGGAGATCGCGGGCGCGCTGGAGGGCATCGGCGGCAATTTCTTCGCCGCCGACCTGGCCGCGGTGCGCGGGCGCCTGGAGCAGGTGGGCTGGGTGCGCCGCGTCGACGCGCGCCGCGTCTGGCCCGACCGCATCGAAGTTCGCCTGGAAGAGCACGTCGCCTTCGCGCGCTGGGGCGATTCGGGCTTCGTCAACACCTTCGGCGAGCCCTTCGCCGCGGAGCTCGACCCCGCAGAGCAGGGCGCGCTGCCGCTGCTCGCGGGTCCGCCCGGCACCGAGGGCGAGCTCGCGCGCCGCTACCAGCGCTTCGCCGCGCTGCTCGCGCCGCTCGGCGACAAGCCCGCGCGCGTGGTGCTCACGCCGCGCCACGCCTGGCAGCTGCGCCTCGCCACCGGGCTGCAGGTGGAGCTGGGACGCGACGGCCCCGAGGCCGTCGAGCAGCGCCTCGAGCGCTTCGTCGGCGTGTACGCCGCGCTGCTCGGCCAGCTCGGCCGCGCGCGCTTCGAGCGCGCGGACCTGCGCTATCCGAACGGCTTCGCGCTGCGCATCACCGGAGGGAAGGGCTGAGGCATGGCCAAGGAAAACCGCAATCTCGTCGTCGGTCTGGACATCGGCACCTCCAAGGTGGTGGCGCTGGTGGCCGAGCTCGGGCCCGAGGGCACGTTCGAAGTGCTCGGCATGGGCAACCACGAGTCGCGCGGCCTGAAGAAGGGCGTGGTGGTGAACATCGAGTCCACGGTGGCCGGCATCCAGCGCGCGCTCGAGGAGGCCGAGCTGATGGCCGACTGCAAGATCGCCTCTGCGTTCACCGGCATCGCCGGCAGCCACATCCGCAGCTTCAATTCCACCGGCATGGTGGCGGTGAAGGAGCGCGAGGTGAGCGCGATCGACGTCGAGCGCGCGGTCGAGACGGCCAAGGCGGTGAACATCCCGACCGACCAGCAGATCCTGCACGTGCTGCGGCAGGAATTCATCATCGACGGCCAGGAGGACGTGCGCGAGCCGGTCGGCATGTCCGGCGTGCGGCTGGAAGTGAAGGTGCACATCGTCACGGGCGCCGTGTCGGCGGCGCAGAACATCGTCAAGTGCGTGCGCCGCTGCGGCCTGGACGTCAACGACCTGATCCTGCAGCCGCTCGCCTCGGCGCGCGCGGTGCTCTCGGAGGACGAGCGCGACCTCGGCGTCTGCCTCGTCGACATCGGCGGCGGCACCACCGATCTCGCGATCTTCACGCACGGCGCGATCCGCCACACCGCGGTGATCCCGATCGCGGGCGACCAGATCACCAACGACATCGCGATGGCGCTGCGCACGCCGACGGCGGAAGCCGAGGCGATCAAGATGCGCCACGGCGTGGCGCTGCGCCAGCTCGCCGACGCCAACGAGACCATCGAGGTGCCCGGCATCGGCGACCGCGCGCCGCGCATGATGTCGCGCCAGACGCTCGCCGAGGTCATCGAGCCGCGCGCCGAGGAGCTGTTCTCGCTCGTGCAGCAGGTGCTGCGCGAGTCCGGCTACGAGGAGCTGCTCTCCTCCGGGATCGTGCTCACCGGCGGCAGCGCGCTCATGCAGGGCATGACCGAGCTCGGCGAGGAGATCTTCCACATGCCGGTGCGCGTGGGCACGCCGCGCTACCAGGGCGGCCTCGCGGAGGTCGTGCGCAGCCCGCGCTACGCGACGGCGATGGGCCTGCTGCTCGAGGGCGCGCAGCAGCTGCAGCAGGGCAGGGTTTCCAGGCAGAACGGTTCGGTGCGCGCGGTGTTCGGCCGCATGCGCGACTGGTTTCAACACAATTTTTGACGCAGTTCCAACTGGCAAGGAGACGACATGTTCGAAATCGTGAATGAGCAGGCGGCAGGGCCGGTCATCAAGGTGATCGGGGTCGGGGGCGCCGGCGGCAACGCCGTCGACCACATGATCGACAAGGGCGTGGGCAAGGTGGAGTTCATCGCGGTCAACACCGACGCGCAGGTGCTGTCGCGCAACCGGGCGCGCAACCAGATCCAGCTCGGCACCAGCGGCCTGGGCGCGGGCGCCAAGCCCGAGGAGGCGCGCGCGGTGGCGATCGCCGACCGCGAGCGCCTCGAGGAAGCGGTGGCGGGAGCCCACATGGTGTTCATCACGGCCGGCATGGGCGGCGGCACCGGCACGGGCGCGGGCCCGGTGATCGCGGAGGTCGCCCGCTCGCTCGGCATCCTCACGGTGGCCGTGGTCACCAAGCCGTTCGCCTGGGAGGGCTCCAAGCGCATGAAGATCGCCGAGACCGGCATCGAGGAGATCGCGCCGCACGTCGATTCGCTCATCGTGATCCTCAACGACAAGCTCGAGGAGGTCCTCGGCGACGACGTCACGCAGAAGGACGCCTTCGAGGCGGCCGACGACGTGCTGTGCAACGCCGTGGGCGGCATCGTCGACATCATCCACCGCGACGGCGTGGTTAACGTCGACTTCCAGGACGTGCGCACGGTGATGATGGAGCAGGGCATGGCGATGATGGGCTCGTCGGCCGCGAGCGGCATCGACCGCGCGCGCATCGCCGCCGAGCAGGCGATCGCCTGCCCGCTGCTGGAAGGCGTGAACCTCTCGGGCGCGCGCGGCGTGCTCGTCAACATCACCGCCTCGCGCTCCAGCCTCAAGCTGCGCGAGACCAAGGAGGTGATGAACGCGATCCGCGCGTTCGCGGCCGAGGACGCCACGATCATCCACGGCGGCGTGTTCGACGACGAGCTGGGCGAAGAGCTGCGCGTGACGGTGATCGCCACCGGCCTCGGCCAGCCGATCGGGGCGCGGCAGCAGAAGCCGCAGCTGGTGGTTTCGCACGCCTCGGGCCAGCGCACCGGTACCGACAACCAGCCCGTGGCGCAGGGAGCGGCGCCCGACTACAACGCGATGTCGGAGACGCCGGCGGTGTTCCGCCGGCGCGACCGCGCCGCGCAGGTCGAGGCGCTCAGCGCGAGCGGCGTCGACAAGTACGACATCCCGGCCTTCCTGAGAAAGCAGGCCGACTAGCCGCGCCGGCGCGCTCGACGGCGGGCGGCGCCCCACCTTGCCAGGGGGCGCCGCCTTACCGTTTGTTACAGATCCGCGCCGGCGGCGGGACACCCCGCGATAGAATCACGCACCGATGCTCCGCCAGAGAACGCTCAAGTCGATCGTCAGCGCCACCGGCGTGGGCCTGCACACCGGCGCGAAGGTGCGCCTCGCGCTGCGCCCGGCGCAGCCGGATACCGGCATCGTGTTCCGCCGCACCGACCTCGCGCCGCCGGCCGATCTGCCCGCGCGCGCCGACCTGGTCGGAGAGACGCGCCTGTGCTCCTGCCTCGTGAAGGGCGAGGCGAAGGTCTACACCATCGAGCACCTGATGTCGGCGCTCTCGGGGCTCGGCGTGGACAACGCCTACGTGGACCTCGACGGGCCCGAGGTGCCGATCATGGACGGCAGCGCGGCGCCGTTCGCGCTTCTCATCCAGCAGGCCGGCATCGAGGAGCAGGGCGCGCCGAAGCGCTTCCTGCGCGTGAAGAAGCGCATCGAGGCGCGCGACGGCGACAAGTGGGCCGTGCTCGAGCCCTACGAGGGCCTGCGGCTGTCCTTCTCCATCGTCTACAAGCATCCGGTGATCGAGAAATCGAACACCTCGCTCAGCGTGGACTTCGCCACCACCTCCTACCTGAAGGAGGTCGCGCGCGCGCGCACCTACGGCTTCATGCACGAGGTGGAGGACCTGCGCAACGTCGGCCTCGCGCTCGGCGGCGGCCTGGAGAACGCCGTGGTGCTGGACGAGCACCGTGTGCTCAACGCCGAGGGCCTGCGCTTCGGCGATGAGTTCATCCGCCACAAGATCCTCGACGCGATCGGCGACCTGTACGTGCTCGGGCGCCCGCTGCTCGCCGCGTTCAGCGCGCACAAGTCCGGCCATGCGCTGAACAACCTGCTGCTGCGCAGCCTCATCGCCGATCCCGCGGCGACCGAAGTGGTCACCTTCGAGCGCGCCGAGGAAGCGCCGCTCGGCGTGGCCGGCATGCTCCGCCAGGCTACCGCTTAAGGTGATGATCGAGCAGGGCTTTCAGGGCCCTGCGCGCCGGCGAGTCGGACAGCCGGGAATGCAGCGCCTGGAGCTCCCCCAGCACCGCTGAAGAAAGCTGCGGCGCAGCGCGCGGCGTGACTTGCTCCACATTTTCCGCCCCGGGTTGCACCCGTACGGAAACTGAATTAACCTCCGCCCGCTGTTCTGACAGATACTTACGAAGGGACTCGGCAAGCAGCTTCAGCTTGGCCGCCGCAGCGGGCGATGCGGCGAGCAGGACCAGCTGGCGGTCCCCGGGGCGATCGTGGAAATTGACGGCCCGAACCAGGCGGGCCAGCCCGGGCGGCAGAAAGTCAAAACAAAGCTTCGAGAGCGCGCTGATTTGGCGCGCTTTTGAGATGACCGGCTCGAGGCCGGCGTCCGACGCAAGCAGGTTGCCGACTTTGCGGGGTTGCACGGAGGGGTGACGCACAGTGGAGGCTGCGTGCAGGTTATCTTGATCTCCAGCCGTCTGGCAAAGGCACGCTCGGTGTCGCTGTCGCTGCGTCACCTGGCGATCGCCACCGCGCTCGGCCTGGCGACGGTCCTGTGTCTCGCGGGCGCGCTGTACTGGCTGAGCCTGCGCTTCGCCTCCGAACTGAGGATCCCGCTCGTGCACCAGCTCGTGCTCGCCGCGCAGAAGAGCGAGGCCGAGCGCTCGCGCGAGTTCATCCAGCAGAACCTGAACGCGATGGCGGTCAAGATCGGCGAGATGCAGGCGCAGCTCACACGCCTGGACGCGCTCGGCGAGCGCCTGTCCTCGATGGCCGGACTGCGGCCCCAGGAATTCCGCTTCTCCGAGAGCCCGGGCATGGGCGGCGCGCAGTCGACGACCCTGCCGCCGCAGAACCTGACGTTCGCGCAGTTCAGCGAGAAGGTGGCCCTGCTGTCGCGCCAGATGGAGAGCCGCACCGACATGCTGGGGCTGCTGGAGGCGCAGCTGTTCGAGCAGGCGGTGAAGAAGAAGGCGATGCCGACCATGATGCCGGTGCACGCGCAATACAACGCCTCGGGCTTCGGCATGCGCATCGACCCGTTCACCGGGCAGCAGGCGATGCATGAGGGCATCGACTTCATCGTCGACGTCGGCACGCCGGTGGTGGCGGCGGCGGGCGGCGTCGTGCAGTTCGCCGGCTTTCACCCGCAATACGGCAACATGATCGACATCGATCACGGCAACGACCTCGTGACGCGCTACGCGCACCTGTCCAAGGTGTTCGTCAAGGAAGGCGACCTGGTGCAGCGCGGCCGGCGCATCGGCGACAGCGGCAACACGGGGCGCACGACCGGCCCGCACCTGCACTTCGAGGTGCGCTACCGCGGCATGGCGCAGAACCCGATGAAGTTCCTGCTCGCC
>Ga0335082_10001371_pt1 | contig 25967 bp, 37 predicted proteins | sample Lox_Sample_41_FD_206718 | JGI IMG/M metagenome (GOLD analysis project Ga0335082, IMG submission 206718) | Soil microbial communities from Loxahatchee National Wildlife Refuge, Florida, United States - Lox_Sample_4.1 | ecosystem: Environmental > Terrestrial > Soil > Wetlands | place: USA... | reverse complement strand
GGGGTGGTGACGCTGCCGGCGGGGACCGAAATGGTGATGCCGGGCGACAACATTCGGGTGAGCATCGAGTTGATCACGCCGATCGCGATGGACGAGGGGCTGCGCTTCGCGATTCGCGAGGGCGGCCGCACCGTCGGCGCCGGCGTCGTCGGCAAGATCTTGAAGTGAAGCTGTTGAGGCGAGTCGCCTATCGCACAGCCAGTGACAGGGCAGCGACACGCAACGACCCAACGAGCGATAAGCGCGACGTATGAACGAGAAGATTAGAATTCGGTTGAAGGCGTACGATCATCGGCTGCTCGATCAGTCGGTGAAGGAGATCGTCGAGACCGTGCGCCAAACCGGCGGACGGGTCGCCGGCCCGATTCCGCTGCCGACACACATCGAACGGTTCACGGTGAACCGTTCGCCGCACGTCGACAAGAAGTCGCGCGAGCAGTTCGAAATCCGCACCCACAAGCGGTTGCTCGATATTCTGGAGCCGACGCAACAGACCATCGATGCCCTTGGCAAGCTCGACCTGGCGGCGGGCGTCGACGTGGAGATCAAGCTGCAGTGAGCGTGGCGCAACGCAGCGACGCGCCAAAGACGACAAGTGATAGAGCAATGATGGGACTGATCGGGAAGAAGCTGGGGATGACACAGATCTTCGCCTCCACGGGCGAGTTGATCCCCGTCACCGTCATTCAGGCCGGGCCCTGTACGGTGGTGCAGACCAAGACGGCTGCGACCGACGGCTATGCGGCGCTGCAGCTGGGGTTCGGTGAGAAGAAAGCGCCGCGCGCAACCAAGGCCTACCGCAACCATTGCGTCAAGGCCGGCAAGGGCGTGTTTGCCGTCGTGCGCGAGTTCACCCCCGGCAGCGACGCCAGCTACAGCGTCGGGCAAGAAGTCACGCTCGAGCAGATCTTCAAGACCGGGGATCGCATCGACATCACCGGCACCAGCAAGGGGCGGGGCTACGCCGGGGTCATCAAGCGTCACGGCTTCAGCGGCTTTCCCGGCAGCCACGGGACGCACGAGTACTTCCGTCACGGCGGCTCGATCGGTAACCGTTCGTTTCCGGGCCGCGTGTTCAAGGGCAAGCGCATGGCCGGCCAGTTCGGGAACGAGCGGGTGACGACGCAGAATCTCGAGGTGGTCGCCGTGCGTGCCGAGGAGCACTTGCTGCTCGTCCGTGGCTGCGTACCCGGCGCCCGCAACGGGACGGTGATCATCCGTCCAGCAATCAAGGGGAAGACCCGTGTCTGACGCGTTGACGGTCCCGGTGCTCTCGCAGCACAACGAAGCGGTCGGTGAGATGACGCTCCCGGGCGACGTGTTCAACGGCCCGGTCCGCCGCCACCTGCTCTATGAGGTGGTCAAGATGCAACGCGCCAACCGGCGCGCCGGGACGGCGGCGACGAAGACCCGCGGCTTCGTCAGCGGCGGCGGCAAGAAGCCGTGGCGGCAGAAGGGCACCGGTCGGGCCCGCGCCGGCAGCAGCCGGTCCCCGTTGTGGGTCGGCGGCGCCACCTTGTTCGGCCCGCAACCGCGCGACTACTCGTATCGCTTGCCGGCCTCGGCGCGCAAGGCGGCGCTGCGCTCGGCGCTGGCGGTGAAGGCCAAGGAAGGCAAACTGCTGGTGCTCGACAAGCTCACCTTGGAAGCGCCGAAGACCAAGCTGCTGGTGCAGCTGCTCGCGACGCTGAAGGTGGACAGCGGGCTGATCGTACTGCCGGGGCGCGACGACACCATCGAACGGGCGGGCCGCAATCTACCGCGCGTCAAGGTGCTGCGCGCCGAGGGCGCCAACGTCTACGACCTGCTGCGATACGATCGGCTCATCCTGACGCAGGAGTCGGTCCAAGCACTGTTGGGGAGAGTGGCATGAAGGACCTCCATCGCGTCATCGTCGCCCCACTGATCACGGAGAAGGGGACGCTGGTCAACGAGCAGGGCAACCAGTTCGTCTTCCGCGTCCGTCGCGACGCCAACAAGATCGACATCCGCCGTGCCGTCGAAACCCTCTTCAAGGTCAAGGTCGAGCAGGTGCATACCATTAACTACTTGGGCAAGTTCCGGCGCGTCGGCAAGTCGATCGGCCAGCGTCCGAATTGGAAGAAGGCCTACGTGACGCTGGCCGCCGGGCAGCGCATCGACTTCTTCGAGAGCGTGTAAGCCATGGCCATCCGTCAATACAAGCCGACGTCCTCCGGGCGCCGCTTCCAGAGCGGGCTCGACTTTTCCGAGATCACCAAGACCGAACCCGAACGCCGCCTGTTGGCCCCGAAGCAGCGCACCGGCGGCCGCAACGCACTCGGTCGCATGACCAGTCGCCACCGCGGCGGTGGCCACAAGCGACGCTATCGCGTCATCGACTTCCGCCGCGACAAGGTGCTGGTCCCGGCGAAGATCGCGGCCATCGAGTACGATCCGAACCGCTCCGCCCGCTTGGCGTTGCTCAACTACGCCGACGGCGAGAAGCGCTACATTCTGGCGCCGGTTGGGGTCGGTGTCGGTGACAGCATCGCCGCCGGCGACGGCGCCGACATCAAGCCGGGCAACGCCATGCCGCTGCGCCAGATTCCCACCGGCACCATGGTGCACAACGTCGAGCTGAAGCCTGGGCGTGGCGGGCAACTGGCGCGCAGCGCCGGCGCGGCCGCACAGTTGATGGCCAAGGAAGGCTCGCAAGCCCTGCTCAAACTGCCGTCCGGTGAGCTGCGTTACGTCCAACTCACCTGCCGCGCCACCATCGGACAGGTCGGCAACGTCGATCACGAGAACGTCTCGATCGGCAAAGCCGGTCGCACCCGTTGGCGGGGGAAACGGCCGCACGTGCGCGGTATGGCCATGAACCCCGTCGATCATCCGCACGGCGGCGGCGAAGGCCGCTCGAAGGGCAATCACCCGCAGTCGCCGTGGGGGCAGCCCGCCAAGGGCTTCAAGACCCGCTACAACCCCCGCACCGATCGGTTCATCGTGAAGCGGCGGAGTCGATAGGAGTCGTACGTGGCGCGTTCAGTCAAGAAAGGTCCGTTCGTCGACGAGCACCTGCTCAAGAAGGTGCAGGGGTTGAACTCGTCGCGCGACAAGCGCGTCGTGCGCACCTGGTCACGACGGTCGACGATCACTCCGGATATGATCGGTCATACCTTTGCCGTCCACAACGGACGCAAGTTCATTCCGGTGTTCGTGTCGGAGAACATGGTTGGCCACAAGCTCGGCGAGTTCTCGCCGACGCGCACCTTCCACGGGCACTCCGGCGACCGCAAGGCCGAGGTCAAGCCCGGGGCGCCGGCGCCGGCGCCGGCGGCAAAGGGGTAAACGATGGAATCACGAGCAGTCAGCCGGCATCTGCGCATCGCCCCGCGCAAAGCGCGCCTGGTGATCGATCTGATCCGCGGCAAGAACGTCGGCGAGGCGTTGATGATTCTGGACTTCGTGCCGAAGAAGGGCGCGCGGCTGGTGGCGAAGACGCTGAAGTCGGTCATCGCCAACGCCGAGAACGCGCAGCGCGTCGACGTCGATCGGTTGTACGTGCGGCGCGTCACCGTCGACGGCGGCGCCACGCTGAAGCGGTTTCTGCCGCGCGCGCATGGCCGCGCCACCCCGCTGCGCAAGCGGACCAGCCATATCACCATCGTGGTCGACGAGCGGGCCTAGAGGAGCGTATGGGACAGAAGGTACACCCAAAGGGATTTCGGCTCGGCGTCATCGAACAGTGGGACTCCAAGTGGTTCGCGCGGCGGGAGTACTCCCAGCTGCTGCACGAGGATCTGCGCATCCGCAAGTTTCTCAAGGAACGGCTCTACCACGCCGGGATCTCGAAGGTGGAGATCGAGCGCGCCGCCAACAAGGCCAAGATCAACATCTACACCGCGCGCCCCGGCATCGTCATCGGCAAGAAGGGTGCTGAGATCGAGAAGCTCAAGGGCGAGCTCGCCCGGCTGACGAAGCGCGAGACCTTCATCAACATCCACGAGGTGCGTCGGCCCGACGTCGACGCGCAGCTGGTGGCGGAGAACGTCGCGCTGCAGCTGGAGCGACGCGTGGCGTTCCGTCGCGCCATGAAGGAAGCCGTCGGCCGCGCCATGCGCATGGGCGCGCTCGGTGTGAAGATCCAGTGCGCCGGCCGCTTGGGCGGCGCCGAGATCGCCCGCACCGAGTGGTACCGCGAGGGACGCGTGCCCTTGCACACCCTGCGCGCCGATATCAGTTACGGGTTGGCGGAAGCGAAGACGACCTATGGGCTGATCGGCATCAAAGCGTGGGTCTTCCGCGGCGAGGTGCTGACCAAGGAAGAGGAAGCCCAGAAGGCCGCATTGGGGACCTGAGCGTCCGATTGGTGCACACATGCTAGCTCCCAAGAAAGTCAAACATCGGAAGCAACAAAAAGGGCGGCGACCCGGAACGGCGCTGCGCGGTGCCTCGCTGGCCTACGGTGACTACGGCCTGCAGGCCACTGGCCGCGGCTGGATGACGGCGCGCGAGCTCGAGGCGGCGCGCGTCGCGTTGACGCGCCACATCAAGCGCGGCGGGCGCGTCTGGATCCGCGTGTTCCCCGACAAGCCCCTCACCAAGAAACCCGCCGAGACGCGAATGGGAAAAGGCAAGGGGTCGCCCGAAATCTGGGTGGTCGTGATCAAGCCCGGCCGCATGCTGTTCGAGATGGAAGGCGTCTCCGAGGAAACGGCGCGCGAGGCATTCCGCCTGGCGGCGCACAAGCTGTCCATTCCGACGCAGTTCCGCGAGCGCGTCGGCGCGGTGGGAGCAGCCCATGCGGTCTAAGGGTCTACAGGAATGGCGCGAAGCGAGCGCGGAAGAGTTGGCGGTGAAGGAGCGTGAGCTGCAGGAATCGCTGTTTCGGCTGCGCCTGCGGCACAAGACCAACCAGTTGGAGAGCCCGGCCTTGCTGGCGCACACGCGCCGTGACATCGCCCGCATCAAGACGCTGCTGCGCGCCCGTGCGCTGGAACGGAAAGGCTAGTGGACGAACTCATGCGAGGGAAGGCGAAGACACGCGAGGGCGTGGTGGTCAGCGACAAGATGGACAAGACCGTCGTGGTGCTGGTCGAACGCCTCGTGCAGCATGCGAAGTACAAGAAGTATCTGCGACGTCGCATGAAGGTGAAGGCGCACGATCAAGAGAACCGCTGCGGGGTGGGAGACCGCGTGCTCATCGCGGAATCGCGGCCATTGAGTCGCGACAAGCGGTGGACGGTGCGTACCATCCTCGAGAAAGCGGTGTGAGGCGGCTCGTGTTGGGCCGGTGTGAAGGGACATGGTGCAGTCAGAAACCGTTTTGGATGTGGCCGATAACTCGGGAGCGCGCAAGGTGCTGTGCATCAAGGTGCTCGGAGGGTCGCGCCGCCGGTACGCGTCACTCGGGGACATCATCGTGGTGTCGGTGAAGGAAGCCATCCCCAACGCCAAGGTGAAGAAGGGCGACGTCATGAAGGCGGTCATCGTCCGCACCACGAAAGAGGTCGGACGCGCGGATGGGTCGTACATCAAATTTGACTCGAACTCGGCGGTGCTGCTCGACAATCAAAAGGAGCCCATCGGTACCCGTATCTTCGGACCGGTGGCGCGCGAGCTGCGCGCCAAGAAGTTCATGAAGATCCTGTCTCTGGCCCCCGAGGTGCTCTGAGTCGGAGCGCGGTGATGCAAGCACAGATTCGCAAGAACGATACGGTCATGGTCATCGCCGGCCGCGAGCGCGGCAAGACGGGCAAGGTGCTGCGCGTCTTTGCCGACAGCGGTCGCGCCACCGTCGAACGGCTCAACATGGTGAAACGGCACAGCAAGTCACGCGGTCCACAAAGCGCCTACGGCATCGTCGAGAAGGAGGCCCCCATCCATCTCTCGAATCTGATGGTCATGTGCGACAAGTGCAACGCCCCGGTCCGTATGGGCAAGCTGCGCCTCGAAGACGGCCGCAGCGTGCGCACCTGTCGCCGCTGCAAGGAACAACTCGACAGGTGATCTGATGGCGACCCGACTCAAAGAGCGCTACCAGCGCGAGGTCCTTCCGGGCCTGATGAAAGACATGGCGTACAAGAGCCCCCAACAGGTACCAAGGCTCGACAAGATCGTCATCAACATCGGCCTCGGCGAGGCCATTCAGAATGCCAAGCTGCTCGACACCGCCGTCGAGGAGCTGGCGGCCATCACCGGACAGAAGCCGGTGATCACCCGCGCCCGCAAAGCCATCGCCAACTTCAAGCTGCGCGAGAACATGGCGATCGGGTGCATGGTCACCTTGCGCGGCCAGCGCATGTACGAGTTCTTCGACCGTCTGGTGAGCGTGGCGCTGCCGCGCGTGCGCGACTTCAAGGGTGTGTCGGAGCGCTCCTTCGACGGCCGCGGCAATTTCGCGCTGGGCGTCCGCGAACAGATCATTTTTCCGGAGATCGATTTGGACAAGGTGGAGAAGGTGCGCGGCATGACCGTGTGCATCAACACCACCGCGAAGACCGACGCCGAGGGCAAGGCCTTGCTCAAGGCGCTCGGTATGCCGTTCCGAGCGTAGGAGTTACGACGTGGCAAAGACATGTTTGCGCATCAAGGCCCAACGGCCTCCCAAGTTCAAGGTTCGGGCGTACAACCGCTGCCCCCTGTGCGGGCGGCCGCGGGCGTTCTTCCGGCGCTTCCAGATGTGCCGCCTCTGCCTGCGGCTGCTGGCGCGTAAGGGCGAGATCCCGGGCCTCACGAAAGCGAGCTGGTAGGACCCCCATCATGGCAATGACCGATCCCATCGCCGATCTGCTGACGCGCATTCGCAACGGCGCGCATGCCCGCAAGGAACAGGTGGACGTGCCGTGGTCGCGCATCAAGGCGCAGCTGGTCGAGGTGCTGACCGCGGAAGGCTTCCTCAAGGAGCACAGCGTCGTCGAACAAGACGGCCATCGCGTCCTACGCGTCTGGCTCAAGTACGACAACCGCAACCGCCCGGTGATCACCGGCCTCAAGCGGGTGAGCAAGCCGAGCTTGCGCAAGTACGTCGGCGCTGAGGAGATCCCCGCCGTGCGCGGCGGCCTCGGGACCAACATCCTGTCGACGCCGGCCGGCATTCTGACCGACCGCGACGCGCGCAAACGCAACGTCGGCGGCGAGATCATGTGCTCGGTGTGGTAGGCCACGGATCATGTCACGTATAGGAAAGTTACCCATTCGCTGCCCACAGTCCGTAAAGGTGCAGATCACCGACGGGCTGGTGCGCGTCGAGGGACCGAAGGGCAAGCTGGAGCACCGGCTGCCGGCCGGAATCAACGCGCGGGTTCACGAGGGACAGCTGCTGGTGGCGCGCGCGGCCGATACGCGCGAGGGCCGCTCCTTGCACGGCCTCACGCAGAAGCTGCTCGCCAACATGGTCCGCGGCGTCAGCGAAGGCTTCAACCGCACCCTCGAGATCGTCGGTGTCGGCTATCGCGCCGAGGCCAAGGGGCAGGCGCTCCAGCTCAGCTTGGGGTACTCGCATCCCATCCTGTATCAGCTGCCGCCGGGCATCCAGGCCCGCGTGGAGAAGCAGACGGTGATCACGCTCGAGGGCGTCGATCGCCAGCTCCTCGGGGAGACCGCGGCCACCATTCGGGCGCTGCGGCCACCCGAACCCTACAAGGGCAAGGGCATCAAGTACGCAGAGGAAGTGCTGCGGCGCAAGGCTGGGAAGGCAGCCGGCGCGGCGGGAGGAAGTTGATCATGGCAGTGGCGATCAAACGCTTGGCACGCGAGCGTCGGCAAGCCCGCGTGCGCCGCGGCGTGCAGGGCAGTGACGCGCGGCCCCGACTGTGCGTCTTCCGCAGCGGCAAGCACATCTACGCGCAGGTGATTTCCGATCAGACCGGGCGCACGCTGGCGGCGGCGTCGACGCAGTCGCCGGCGCTCAAGGGTCAGCTCAAGGCGACCGGCAATCGCGAGGCCGCCAAACGGGTCGGGGCGCTCATCGCCCAGCTGTGCCAGGAGCGCGCCATCCGCGCCGTGGTCTTCGATCGCAACGGCTTTCTGTATCATGGGCGCGTCAAGGCGCTGGCCGATGCGGCACGCGAAGCCGGGCTGCAGTTCTAACGGCCGCAAGGTAAGGACGGAGGCATGGCAGTAGGCAGAGGCAGAGAACGCATCGAGAGCCACGGCGTCGAGCTGAAGGAAAAGGTGGTGCAGATCAACCGCGTGGCCAAGGTGGTCAAGGGCGGGCGCCGCTTCAGCTTCAGCGCCTTGGTCGTGGTGGGCGACGGCGCCGGCCGCGTCGGCTTCGGCCTGGGCAAGGCCAATGAAGTGCCGGAAGCAATCCGTAAGGCGATCGAGCGGGCCAAGAAGACCCTGCTCACCGTGCCCATCATCGAAGGGACCATCCCCTACGAAGTGCACGGCTACTTCGGCGCCGGCCACGTCTTGCTGCGGCCGGCCGTCGACGGCACCGGGGTCATCGCCGGCGGCGGCGTGCGCGCCGTGGTCGAGCTCGCGGGCGTCCGCAACGTGCTCACCAAGTGCATCGGCTCGAACAACCCGCACAACATGGTGAAGGCCGCCATGTCCGCCCTCAAAGAGCTGCGCCTGCCGGAAGACATCGCGGCGTTGCGCGGCAAGAGCGTCGCAGAGATTCGCGGGTGAACGCATGGCTGACGCAGCGATGCTCAAAGTCAAACTGGTGCGCAGCATGATCGGCAGCACCCAACGCCAACGCGAGACGCTGCGCGGCCTGGGGTTGACCCGTCTCGGCCGCAGCGTCATCGTCCATGACAATGCGCCGACCCGCGGCCGGCTGCGCACCGTCGGGCACTTGATCGAGGTGAAGAGCTAAATGGACCTCAGCAATCTGGCGCCGGCGCCGGGCGCCACGAAGAAGCGCAAGCGCATCGGCCGCGGCCCCGGCTCCGGCCACGGCAAGACCAGCGGCAAGGGCCACAAGGGGCGCGGCGCGCGCTCCGGCGGCAACACCCCTCCCGGCTACGAGGGCGGCCAGATGCCGCTGCAGCGACGCCTGCCCAAGCACGGCTTCCGCAATCTCTTTCGCATCGAGTACAGCATCGTCAACGTCGGAGATCTCGAGAAGCACTTCGAGGCCGGCGCCGTCGTCGATGCCGCCGCCTTGCAGACGCACGGACTGGTGCGACTGCGTACCCGTCCGATCAAGATTCTCGGCGACGGTGCGGTGACGAAGGCGCTCACCGTGAAAGCCAACAAGTTCAGCGCCACCGCCAAGCAGCGTCTGGAAGCGGCCGGCGGGAGCATCGAGGTGGTGTCCCGTGGTTGACGGGTTCGCCAACGCGTCGCGCATCCCCGAGCTGCGTCGGCGGGTGCTGTTCACCTTCGCCATGCTGGCGGTGTACCGCATCGGCGTGGCGATCCCGACGCCGGGGATCGACGGCAAAGCGCTGGCCGACTTCTTCCAGAGCGCGCGCAACACCATGTTCGGGTTGGTCAACCTGTTCTCCGGCGGCGCCCTGGAGCGCTTCTCGATCTTCGCGCTCGGTATCATGCCCTACATCAGCGCCTCGATCATCCTGCAGTTGCTGACCGTGGTGGTGCCACACCTGGAACGTCTCTCGAAGGAAGGGGAGGCCGGCCGCCGCAAGATCACCCAGTACACGCGCTACGGCACCGTGCTGCTCGCCTTCGTGCAGGGGCTGTTCATCAGCGTCGGCATCGAGAAGATCACCACACCGAGCGGCACGCCGGTGGTCATACATCCGGGCTGGGCATTCCGGCTCATGACGGTGCTGACCCTCACCAGCGGCACGGTGTTCATCATGTGGCTCGGCGAGCAGATTTCCGAGCGCGGCATCGGCAACGGCATCTCGCTGATCATCTTCGCCGGTATCGTCGCCGCGTTCCCGTCAGCGGCGGCGACCACCCTCGAGTTCGTGCGCGAAGGTGAAATGGGTATACTCGTCGTCCTCGCCCTGCTGGCGTTCATGGTGCTGGTCATCGGCGTCATCATCTTCATGGAACGCGGCCAGCGGCGCGTGCCGGTCCAATACGCCAAACGGGTGGTCGGCCGCCGCATGTATGGCGGCCAGAGCTCGCACCTGCCGCTCAAGGTGAATACCTCGGGCGTGATTCCCCCCATCTTTGCGTCGTCGTTGCTGGTCTTCCCGGGGACCATCGCCAGCTTCGTCGATCATCCGTTGGCGCGCACGGCGGCGGAGTATCTGATGCCCGGGGGCTGGTTCTACGACATCCTGTACGTCGGGCTGATCATCTTCTTCTGTTACTTCTACACGGCGGTGACGTTCAACACGACGGACGTCGCCGACAACATGAAGAAGTTCGGCGGCTACATTCCGGGGATTCGCCCCGGACAGCGCACGGCGGAGTACATCGACCGCATCCTGACGCGCATCACGCTCGGCGGTGCGCTCTACGTCGCCGCTGTGTGCGTGCTGCCGTCGATCCTCATCCGGCGCTTCAACGTGCCCTTCTACTTCGGCGGCACGGCGCTGCTGATCGTCGTCGGCGTCGCGCTGGATACCGTGGCGCAGATCGAAACCCACATGTTGACCCGCAGCTATCAAGGCTTCATGAAACGCGGGCGCTTGCGGGGGCGGCGCGGGTAACGGGTTGGACAGGTGCGCATGCTCCTGATCGGTCCCCCCGGTGCTGGCAAGGGGACACAGGCGAAGCTATTAGAGGAACGATTCGACGTGCCCCACATTTCATCCGGAGACTTGCTGCGCAGCGCCGTGAAGCGCAAGACGCCGATGGGCGTGCAGGCCAAACGCTTCATGGATCGCGGCGAGCTGGTGCCCGACGACGTCGTCATGGGTGCCATGAAGGAACGCCTGCAGCGCAACGACTGCGCCCGCGGCTTCATCCTCGACGGGTTTCCGCGCACCGTGCCGCAGGCCGACGCGCTGGCGGCGATCCTCGCCGACATGGGTACCCGGCTCGATCACGTGGTGAGCATCATGGTGCCGCGCGAGGAGCTGGTGAAGCGCTTGAGCGGCCGCCGCACCTGCCGTGATTGCGGCACCATGTATCACATCATCTTCGATCCCCCCAGCAACCCGGGGATCTGCAACAAGTGCAACGGCGAGCTGTATCAGCGCGACGACGACCAGGAAGACACCATCATCGCCCGCCTTGACGTATACGATCGACAAACCGCGCCGGTGCTGGCGGCGTATCGCGAGCGTGGCCAGCTGCGCGAGATCGACGGCGTCGGCAGTCAGGACCAGGTGTGCAGCCGGATTCTGCAGCGGGTCGAGGCAGGGTCATGATCTTCCTGAAGTCGACCCAGGAGCTCGAGATCATGCGCGCCGCCAATCTCATCGTCGCCGAGGTGCTTGCCGAGCTGCGGACCCGTTTGCGCCCGGGTGCTACCACCGGCGAGCTCGATCGCGTCGCCGAAGAGATGACCCGGCGCCGCGGCGCCACACCGGTGTTCAAGGGCTACGAGGTCGGCGGCCGCGTCTTTCCGGCGAGCGTCTGCATCTCGATCAACGACGAGGTGGTGCACGGGATCCCCTCCGACAAGCGCGTCCTGCGAGAGGGGGACATCGTCGGCCTCGACTTCGGCGTGCGCTACCAGGGATACTGCGGCGACTCGGCGGTCACCGTCGCGGTCGGCCAGGCGGATCCCGCGGACGACCGGCTCATGCAGGCGACCCGCGAGGCGTTGGCCGCCGGCATCGAGCAGGTGCAGGTCGGCAACCGTATCGGCGAAGTGTCGGCGGCGATTCAGGAGCGGGTCGAGCGCGACGGCTTCTCGGTGGTGCGCGACTTCGTGGGGCATGGTATCGGCAAGCGCTTGCACGAGGAGCCGCAGGTGCCCAACTTCGGGACGCGCGGCCGCGGCGTGCGCCTGCGCGAAGGGATGGTGCTGGCCATCGAGCCGATGGTGAACGCCGGCGCGCCCGAGGTCCGGATCAAAGAGGACGGCTGGACGGCGGTCACCCGCGACGGGACGCGCTCGGCGCACTTCGAGCACTCGGTGGCGGTGACCGAGCACGGGCCGTACGTCCTGAGCCAGCTGTGAGCGCGTCGCGCGATGCAACGAAGGAAACGGGGAGTATAACGTGAAGGTTCGAGCGTCGGTCAAACCGGTGTGCAAGAAGTGCAAGATCGTCCGCCGTGCAGGCGTGGTGCGGGTGCAGTGCAGTAACCCGCGCCACAAGCAGCGCCAAGGCTAGGCGACAAGGGAAGAGGAGAGCCATGGCACGTATCGCCGGAGTCGATCTGCCCCGCAACAAGCGCATGGAAGTCGCGATGACGTACATTTACGGCATCGGGCGGCCGTCGGCGCGCAAGATCCTGGCGGAAGCCGGAGTCGATCTGAACAAGAAGAGCGATGCCGTCACCGACGACGAGTTGGTGAGGCTGCGGCAGGTCATCGATCGCGTCAAGGTGGAGGGCGACCTGCGCCGCGACATCGCCATCAACATCAAGCGCTTGATGGACATCGGGGCGTACCGCGGCCTGCGGCATCGGCGCAACCTGCCGGTGCGCGGTCAGCGCACGCACACCAACGCGCGCACCCGCAAGGGGCCGCGACGGTCCATCGCCGGGAAGAAGCCGCCACCGTCGAAAGGGTGAGCGGCGAGGAGCTGAGGAATGGCAAAGGACGACAGCGCAGCCAAGGGCGCGGAGAAGCCCGCCGAGAAGCCGGCCGCCGCACCGAAGCGTCGCAAGACCAAGAAGATGGTCAGCGAAGGAGTGGCGCACATCCACTCCACGTTCAACAACACCATCATCACCATCACCGATCCGGTCGGCAACGTGGTGGCGTGGTCGAGCGCCGGCTCGGTGGGCTTTAAGGGCTCGCGCAAGGGCACCCCGTTCGCCGCGCAGCTGGCTGCCGAAGCCGCCGCCAAGAAGGCGATGGACTTCGGCCTGCGCTCCGTGCAGGTCTACGTGAAGGGGCCCGGCGCCGGCCGCGAATCGGCGCTGCGCTCGCTGCAGGCCGTCGGCTTCGCCGTCAGCGTGATCAAGGACGTAACCCCGATTCCCCACAACGGCTGTCGGCCACCCAAGCGACGGCGCGTATAAGACGAGGAGGACAGGCGTTTGGCGCGTTATACCGATTCAGTGTGCCGGCTCTGCCGGCGCGAAGGTTTGAAGCTGTTCCTCAAGGGCGAACGTTGCTACACGGACAAGTGCGCCATCGAGCGGCGCAACTATCCGCCCGGCGAGCATGGTCAGGGCCGTAGCAAGTTCTCCGAGTACGCCGTGCAGCTGCGCGAGAAGCAAAAGGTGAAGCGCATGTACGGACTGATGGAGCGACAGTTCCGGCGCTACTTCCACATGGCCGAGAAGGCGAAGGGGATCACCGGCGAGATGCTGCTCCTGCTGCTCGAGCAGCGCCTCGACAACATGGTGTACCGCATGGGCTTCGCGACCTCGCGGGCGGAAGCGCGCCAGCTGGTGCGCCACGGACACTTCCTGATCGACGGCCACAAGGTCGACATCCCGTCGTACCTGCTGCGCCCCGGCCAGATGGTCACCGTTGCCGAGCGCAGCCGCGCCGTGACGCGGATCACCGAGGCAATGGAGCAGGCCGAACGTCGCGGCGTACCGGACTGGCTGGAGGTGCAGCGCGAAGCCTTCAGCGCCCGCGTCAAGGCGCTGCCGACGCGCGCCGACCTGACCATGCCCGTCAACGAGAAACTCGTCGTGGAGCTGTATTCGAAGTAAGTTCCCCTGCTCCAGGGAACGTCATTGGAGGTCCCAACTATGTTGCCGCAACGAAACTGGCGCGATCTGATCAAACCGAAGAGCCTGGAGGCCGAGGAAAAGAACCTCACGCCAACCTACGGCAAGTTCGTGGGCGAGCCGTTCGAACGCGGCTTCGGCGTTACCATCGGCAATTCGCTGCGGCGCATCCTGCTGTCGTCCCTGCAGGGTGCCGCCATCAGCGCCGTGAAGATCAAGGGCGTGCTGCACGAGTTCTCGACGCTCCCCGGGGTGCGCGAGGACGTCACCGATATCGTCCTCAACCTCAAGGAGGTTCGCCTCAAGCTGCACGACGGCACGCAGGAAACGGCGCGCATCGAAGCCAAGGGCGAAGGCGAGATCAAGGCCGGCGATATCAAAGCCGGCCCGAACGTCGAGATCCTCAACCCCGATCTCCACATCGCGACGCTGTCGAAGGAAGGCAAGCTCGACGCCGAGCTCACCATCAAGACGGGACGCGGCTACGTGCCGGCGGAACGCAACAAAGACGAGGCGGCCCCGGTGGGTACGATTCCCATCGACGCGATCTTCTCGCCCATCCGCAAGGTCAACTACACCGTCACCAACGCCCGCGTCGGCCAACGCACCGACTACGACAAGCTCAACATGGAAGTGTGGACCGACGGCAGCGTGCGTCCCGACGACGCCGTCGCCTACGCGGCGCGCATCCTGCAAGACCAGCTGTCGATCTTCATCAACTTCGAGGAAGCGCCGGAAGCGGCCGAAGCCTCCGAGGAGCGCCATCCGAGCCTGAACGAAAACCTGTTCCGCAGCGTCGCCGAGCTCGAGCTGTCGGTGCGCTCCGCCAACTGCCTGCAGAACGCCGGCATCAAGTACATCGGCGAGCTGGTGCAGAAGAGCGAAGCGGAAATGCTCAAGACCAAGAATTTCGGCCGCAAATCGCTGAACGAGATCAAGGAAATCCTGCACGAGATGGGGCTCGACTTCGGCATGCGCATCGAGAACTTCCCGACGCGCGCCGAGCTCGACCGGCGGATGGCCAAGGAGAAGGAGAGCGCCTGAGCGACACCCAGGCCGGGGCGGCGTTCCTCGCGGGAGACGCACGCCGGCTAGACGCGCGAGCTGACCATGAGACACTTGAACGCAGGACGGAAACTCAACCGCACCTCGGCCCATCGCAAGGCCCTGTTCCGCAACCTGGTGACCTCGTTGCTCGAGCACGAGCACGTGCGCACCACCGACGCCAAGGCCAAGGAGCTGCGCGGCGTGGCCGATCGCATGATCACGCTCGGCAAGCGCGGCACGCTGCACGCGCGGCGCCAGGCGCTGGCGTTCATCCGCAGCGAGACCGTGGTGAAGAAACTCTTCGACGAAGTGGCGGCGCGCTTCAAGGACCGCCCCGGCGGTTACACCCGCGTCGTCAAGCTCGGGCACCGGCACGGCGACGCCGCGCCGATGTCGATCATCGAGCTGACGGACCGCGGTGAGGCCGCCAAGGCCGAGGCGGAGAAGAAACGCGAGCGCCGCGCCCGCCGCGCCGAGAAGAAGTCGGCGCAGCCGGCTCCGTCGCCGCTCGGCTGAGCCCGACGCACGCGAGTGCGCTGTACCCCACGCCTCCACGGCGCGCGGACGGCGCCTCGCATGGCGACGGCCCTGTCAGCCGCTGCGCGCATCAACCCCGCCCAACTGCGCGACGATCCGCTCCAACACCGCGTCGCGCTGCCGGAGCCTCTCGCGGTATTCACGGTGATCGGCGCGGCCAATCTCCACCCGGAGGGAGGCCAGATGCGCGGTCAGCACCTCGCGCAGGACGGTGGCTTCTGTGGCGGTCAGCGTCAATTGCATTCGTTCTCCTCGCGGGCAACGATCCTCGTCACGCTTCGGTGGCCCGTAGCTCCTAGCGGTTACGCTGATGTCGGTCGACCCGCATCCGTACGGTCGTCAGTGTACAGGCGGACTGCCATCGACTTCAACCACACGCCAAGCGTAGACGACGTGAGAGAACAAAATGATGTAGGCGATCTCAGACGAGGAACTAGGCTGGGCGTCGACGGCCCGCTCCAGGCCGGCGCCCGGAACCAGGGTTCTGCTCCTGGCTGATCACGACTTGCGCCACCATCAACCACGAAAGGAACACGATTGGCGGTGCACACCTCTACCTGACCACCGACGCAAATTCCCGAGCTTCAACAGCCAGAGAACACCGGTGTAATCGCCACACGTTGCACGGCAAGTCTCTGCCTCCGAAGCGCGGAGCGCGAACGCAGCGCAGCGAAGCAAGGGCAGAAGCCGCTATTGCCGGCCTCGTCGAACCACGTCGGCAGGCGCCGCGTTGTGCTCGTCGCGGAGCCGGATGAGCACCACCGGACGGCCGGTGACCCACCAGCGCAGGAACGGCACCCACAGCGGCCGTAGCAGGGTGCGGTGCAGGCAGTTGAGCACGGCGAACGGCGCCGGCACGAAGAACGGGTGCGCCGACACGATGGCACGTTTGGCGTCGTCGTCCTCGATGACCTCGGCCCGTGCGTCGAGGACCCACCCGGCGCAGGTGATGTGAACGTGCGGATCACGACGGATGTTGCGGATCCAGTCCGACCGCCAGCCATACGTCGAGATGACGAGCAGCGCGTCGGCCGAGCGTTCGCACGGCAGCAGGACCTCGCGCGGCAGTCCGGTCGTCCGCCCGGTGGTGGTGAGCAACACCCAGCCCGGGGCGCGTTCGAAGTAGCGGCGCAAGCCGCGCACCAGGGCGGTCTGCAGCGGCCGAATGGCGCGCGGGATGACGTACAACCGCGCCGCGAACGGCTCACGGCGTGCACCAGGTGGTCGGCTCGGCTGCGGAACCTGCGGCGGCGACATCGGCGGGTCCGATCCCAACTGGGTCCCGAGCTATTCCGGCTCGATCCACATCACGACGTTCGGCGTCTCGACGACCCACAGGACGCTGGACGGGTTGGGTCGGCGCACGCCGCGCCCTTTCGCGGCGATACGGATGGGGAGGCTGGTGCGCAAGAACTCTTCGAGCGCAAACCACCGCTGGAAGGCTTCGAATAAGGCGCCGTGATCGTCGATCGGGGCGCAGGCGCCCTGGATGGGTACGAAGAATGCGGCCGTGGAGAACTGCCCGCTCAGCACGTCCGCCTGCTTGTCGACCGTCAGCAGCACGCCGCCGCTGGTGCGCGCCCCCACCGGGCTGAGCTGGCAGAACGGCATGACGAGACGCCCGCCGTCGGTGAGCTGCGTGAGCCAGGCCGGCGCGATGTCGGCGACCCCGGCGCTCACCAGGATGCGGTCGAAGGGGGCCGCTTCGGCGATGCCGAACGCACCGTCTCCCTCACGGATGGTGACGTTGGTGTAGCAGGCCCGCGCCAAGTGGGAGGCGCTCAGTGCCGCCAGATCGGGCTCGTACTCGACCCCGACTACCGTGCCGCGTTCGCCCACCAGCTCGGCCAGCAGCGCCGTGTAGTAGCCGGAACCCGTGCCGACGTGCAGTACGCGCATGCCCTCGGCAACCTCCAGGTGCTCGAGCTGCATGGCCACGATGCTGGGGCTGCCGCAGTTGATGTTCTTGTCGCGCTTGAGCGCCACGATCGTGTCCGCGTACACGCGGCACGGGTCGTCGGTCGGCGCGAAGTCGGTCAGCAGCTGATTGGTCGGGAGCAGGAACGGCGTCGGCAGGAAGGCGTGTCGCGGCACGCTGCGGAAGGCGCGCTCCACCGTCGGGGTTCGGATGAGCCGACGCTCGATCAACTCCTCCACCATCGCATCACGCGCGGCGCGTATCGCCTGTTCGGTGCTCACACGGCTTCCAGGATCGTTGCGGCCCCCTGTCCCATGCCTCCACAAATCGTCGCCAATCCGAAGCGGCCGCCGCGCCGTCGCAACTCCAGCGCCAACGTGCCGACCAGACGTGCCCCGGAGGCACCCACGGGATGCCCGATGGCGACGGCGCCGCCGTTGACGTTGATCTTGTCGGCGTCGCGCTCGGGCAGCTTGAACTCGCGCATCAACGCGATCGGCGCCGAGGCGAACGCCTCGTTGACTTCGATGACGTCGAGGTCGCGCATGCCGAGGCCGGAGCGCTCCAGTGCCTTGTGGGTTGCCGGAATCGCCGAGTAGATCAGATCCGTCGGTGCGCAGGCGCCGACGGCGATCGTATGGATGCGGGCGAGCGGCGCGATGCCGAGGGCCGCGGCGCGCTGGCGCGACATCACCATGCATACTGCCGCGCCGTCAGCCTGGCCGGAGGCCGTGGCGGCGGTGATGCGGCCATCGGGACGATAGACGGGCTGCAGGCTGCCGATCTTCTCCAATGTGGTGTCGGCACGCGGCCCCTGGTCGTAGTCGATGCGTGCCGCCGTGCCGTCGGGCAGGGCGCCATCGGTGGGCACGATCTCCGCGGCGAGGCGGCCGGCTTGCGTGGCGGCGACGGCGCGCTGGTGGCTGTGGAAGGCCCACGCGTCCATCTCGGCGCGCGAGATGTTGAACTGCTCGCACAGGCGCTCCGCCCCCTGGCCGCCATTGAGCTCGATGAGGTTGACCATCTCGGCCATCTTCGGATTCGGGTTCATGACCGAGAGCATCGTGCCGCCCTGCTTGATCACCTCGCTCATGTCCATCCCATCCTTGATCACCGGGATGCGGAAGTGGGTCATGCTGTCGAGCCCGCCGGCGATGTAGATGTCACCCAGGCCGCACTGGACGTTCATGGCGGCGATGTGCACCGACATCATCGCGGTGGTGCAGGCGCGCTCGACGCTGAGGCCGACGACGTGCGGAGGAAAGCCGGCGAGAAACGGGATGGCGGTGCCAGGATGGGCCTGCTCGCCCATCATCTCGACGGCCCCGAGGATGATGCCGTCGACGTCCGCGGCGGCGACGCCGGTGCGCGCCAGGATCTCACGCAACACGATGACCCCAAGGTCGTCGGAGCGCACGTTGCGGAAGAAGCCGCGCTGCGGATCGGCCTTGCCGAACGGCGTCCGTACATATCCGACCAGTAGGGCTTCTCTCAGCTCACGCATGGTTGCACTCCATCCGCGGTCTGCGGCTAAGCCTGCCGCAAAAAATCGATGATCAGGCGGTTCACTTCTTCCGGCTTCTCTTGGTGGAGAAAGTGTCCGGCGTCGTCGAGCACGACCGTCCGCAACCCCTGCGGGAACAGGGCGTCCATGCCCGCCAACAGATCGGCGCTCATGCAGCCGTCGCGGGCGCCGTGCAGCACCAGGCTCGGTACCAGCACCGGCGATAACCCGATCTGCCCTTGGACGTCCATGAGCTGCGGGTCTTGGTTGGCCGGGTTGAGGGTGCAGCGGTAGTACCCGAGGGCGGCCTGCGCCACGCCCGCGACCCGGAACGTCGCTTTCAACGCATCCATCTCCTCGGCGGGGTAGCGCCAACCCGGCGACCAATCCTGCCACAACCGCTCGATGAAACGAAAGTCGTCGTGAGCGAGGGCGGCGTCGGAGAACGGGTGCTGAAAGAAAAACATGTACCAGGAGCGTCGTTGCTGATCGTAGTTGCTCAAGAACGCGTTCAGCACCGCCGGACCGTGCGGCACGGCTGCGGTGACCAGTTTGGTGACCTTGGTCGGCGCCAGGATGGCGGCCCCATAGGCGGCGACAGCACCCCAGTCGTGCCCAAAGACGTGCGCCGACTGGTAGCCGAGGGCGCCGATCAGCTCGACGGCGTCGAGCGCCAGCAGGGCACTCTGGTACCGTCCGTCGGCCGGGATTTCGGTGGGGGCATAGCCCCGCATGAACGGGGCCACCGCTCGGAACCCGGCTGCGGCCAAGGCAGGGAGTTGGTGGCGAAACGAGCGGGCGTGGTCCGGAAAGCCGTGCAGGCAGAGCACCAGGGGCCCATCACCGGCTTCCAAGGTGGCGAAGCGAAGACCGTTGGCGCGAATGCTCCCGCTCGTGATCTGTGCCATGGAGTCGTACTCGATCCTTCAACTATCTGCCTCGGGAATTCCCGTCAATCGCCGCGAGTTCGGCAGGCCGCCGGGCCGCGCCGCGGCAACTATTATTGTTGACAATCCTTGTGCCTGTTGTGGTAGAGTCCGGGGACGACCGATTTGGGGGCGGGCAGCTCAACTGGCGTTCAGCGCATGTGAAGACGTGGACACGGTTGGCGTGTGTGGGGTGAGGGAATGACGTGGTGCCGACCGACGATGTGACGCGCGAGCGCGCAGAAGACCGTTTCGAATCGTCTGCCGGAAATCCTGGGGAGCATGCACGGACGCGACCGATCGATGCGGCGGGGAGTTATCGAACCGAGTTGTTTCAGAGAAGGGCAATCCGGCGAGGCGGCCACGATGGTGATGCCGGCCGCATCGTGAAGGAGGCGACATGAGTGAGCAGAAGAAGACCGAGCTTCCCTCGTTGCGGAAGACGCCGTTGGACTTTCTCAGTCGGGAAGAGGCGCGCCAGGCGGTGAAGCCGGAGGTGGCGCTGGATGCTTCAGAGGCAGCGCAGGCGCTGCGGACGGACCCGACGAACGACAAGATGCTGCTGGCCCAGCACATGTCGCACGCGTCGCACGGCAGCCACGGCAGCCACGGCTCACACGGCAGTCACGGCAGCCACGGGTCGCACGGCTCGCACGGCAGTCACGGCTCGCACGGCAGTCACGGCTCACACGGCAGTCACGGCTCCCACGGGTCGTGGTAAAACCTTAGGTGCGGAGTGCATCGCAGCACTAGCGGAGGCGTCCTTATGACGTTAGTTCAGCCGGACGAGGGAAGATCAGCGGAGGGTGGCGTCACGCTGACGATTGCTGCACGTGCACGCGGCCGCGCGCCGCAAGGGCGCGCGATGAAGCGGCTGACCAGCGCGGTGGCGCTGGTACTGCTCGGTGTCGCCTCCAGCGCCTCGGCGCTCGTCATCCATGGGGGACCGACCTACTCCCCGCCAGGCGGAGGCAGCTGCGTGACGAGCCCCGGGGTCGACTCGACGCACGGACCCAGCATCACCGGCGTGACGCTGGTGTGCTCCGGGCTGAACCCCAGCGCCTTGAACGCCCTGTACTTCGGCATCAAGAACGATGCATTCGTCAATGGTGAGACTATGACGGGCAGCGCCCCGAGCGGCGGCTCCGGCGCGGTCTTCAGGATTTCGAGTACCACGTCGAACTCCATCACCTATACGGGGACGACGACGGTGTTTGACTCGACGGCGGGAGCCGACCAAACCGTCAACACGGAGCTGGTGTTGGTGCTCACGGGCGGAACGGGAAGTGTCGTCGCCACTGGCGGCAACCCCGCCAACGGTGGCAACGGAGACATTGCCGATCTCTTTCAAGTCACCAGCAGCAGCTTTACGGTCTCCGCCAACATTCTCGCCAAGGACACCGAGTTCCCGATCTATGGCAACTCGTGCCCCAACGTGTTTGATCTGTCGCATGCGCCGTCGGGCACCACGGATATCAGCCATGTGGACATGGGCTTCTATTGGGAGAACCTGCCTACCCCGACCATTACCAGGACACCGACGGCTACCAGCACCCCGACGGCCACCGGAACGGTGACCCGGACCGGCACCTCGACGCAGACACCGACCGCCACGGCAACGAGCACGCCGAGCGCCCCTCCACCCAACACCGCCACGAGCACCAGCACGGACACGCCGACCGAGACGCCGACCGTCACTGACACGGCGACGAGCACCAGGACCAGCACCCCGACAAGCACGCCGACCAATACGCCGACTCACACGTCGACGTCGACGCAGACCAATACCCCGACCAACACACCGACGCCGACGCCAACCGACACACCCACGGCCACCCCGACGTCAACCGGACTCTGCCTCGGTGCGGCACCCGCCAATCCGTGCATCCCGGGCGGCGGCCCCAAGGCCACCGAGTGCAACATGGAGTGGGTGACGACGCCGGTGCCGGCGCTGAACAAGAAAGGCATCCCGAAGAACAAGCTGATCTGCTACGAAGGCGATCCGGCCTGCGATGCGGACGGGCTGGCCGACAACGGCGCATGCACGTTCAATGTCGCGCTGTGCATCAATAACACGGATCCGCGCTATCCGACCTGCTTCCCCTCGAAGATGGCGTCGGGCGAGGTGAAGAGTCCCAGGCCCACGGCCCTCGATCCGTTTGACCTGCTGAACCTCAACACCCTGGAAAGCCAGCTGGGTCCGAGTGGCTTCGGCCTCACGGTGCTTCGCAAGGGCGTGTCGTACATCTCCGGCAGCTCCAACGGATTTCCGAACAAGTGCACCGATGATTTCGGCATCAAGGTGCCGCTCAAGGAGCTGCACAGCGGCAAGCTCCTGCGCAGCAGCAAGTCGCTGCGGATCCGTGGCGTGACGCTGTTCGGCAAGGCCGACGTCGACTCGCTGCGGCTCCAGTGCCGCCCGAGCACGTGCGGTGACAGCGTGGTCCAGGCGGACCATGAGGAATGTGACGACGGCAACCGTATCGACGGTGACGGCTGCGATCGTGGCTGCCACATCGAGCACGCGACGCCAACGGCGACGGCGAGCCGCACCGGCACCAATACCTTCACGGCAACGCCGACGGCGACGGCGACGAACACGGGGACGTCGACGGACACCCCGACCGAGACGCCCACCGATACCCCGACCGAAACCCCGACCGAAACGCTGCCGCCGGGCGCCCCGACGTATACGCCGACGAACACGCGGACAGCGACCTCGACGTCGACCGTCACGCGGACGTCAACCGTCACGTTGACCCCGACGCTCACACCCACGGTGACCCCGACGCAGTCGCAAACGCCGAGCCAGACACCCACTCAAACCGCGAGCCCGACACCGTTCACGTTGACCTGCACGCTACGCGGTGGGAGCAAAGCATTCCTGCAGACCAAGTTCAGCATTCCCGCGACACTCAACCTCAACTTGAGCGGCCATCAGGACTGGTCGTTCGGCCCGCCGGACATCAACGGCGTTCGGCAGATCACCATTCCGCAGAGCGGAACCCACTTCAACCCGATCGTTCTCGGTGGGGGCCTCCCGACCATCTGCGTGCGGCCGGGCGGCAACGGGACCGGATTGGTTGACTGCGCCGGCGGGACCGTGAACTACGACAACACGCTCCAGGTCGATCATGACACCAGTACCGCGCCGGGCGGCAACGGCGGCTTCGCCTTGGATCCGACCTGTAGCGCAACCTTCAGTAACCCAACAGGCATCTCGAGCGCGACGCTTGAAGACGGCAGCGGTTCGCACCCGCATACCGGGCTGTGCAACAGTCCGACGCACATCTTGGAGAGTGGAACGTTCCCCGCCGGAGGAATGAAGCTGACGGAGAACCTGATCATCCGTCCGATTACCAGCGGCAGCTGTCCGGCCGACACGACGCCGCTCGACGGATCGTCCGGCGACCTGGCGCTGATAGGGGTCGTCACGTCGGGGACGTCGGCGGCGACGATCTACGACGTCCGCGGCGGAACATCGACCGCCAACGGGAACAATATGTCCGCAACGTCGAACAACTGCGGGGCGAGCGGGACAGGTCCGTGCACGACGAGCACGACCGGCCTGGTCTTCCCGTGCTCCGACATCGACAACGGCGTATTGACCAACGGCAAACTGGGCCTGGCAGTGCCGGGGCTCGACTTCGCGGTGGGCTCGTTCGGCACCAGCGATATCGTGGCGACACTGACACTGCTCTGCAATTAGCAGCCAGCCGCGCGTGGTGACGGCGTAACGCCGCCTGGCATTCACCCAGGGGCAGCACCGTGCAGGTGCTGCCCCTGGTCTGTTTGTGCGACTGGCACAAACACCTGTCTGGCATATCGCGACGCGACCATGCTAAAAGCCACCCAGGCATGCGTCGCCGTCGTCTCTTCCCACTTTCTGCCGCGTTGCGACGCGCGTTCACCGGGTTCAGCATCGGTCTGTGCTGCTGGCCGCTCACCGCGGCGGCAGGGCCGTGTACCGGCGACTGCGACGGGAACGGAATTGTGAGCGCCGCCGAGTTGATTCTGGCCGTGCACATCGCGCTTACCGATGCACCGCTTGGCGAGTGCGCGGGATTCGAGATCGCTCAGGACGGCACGGTTCGGGTCGCCGACCTGTTGGTGGCGATCAATCGGGCGCGCCAGGGGTGCGGGCCGACGCCCACGCCCAGCAACACTGCCACGCCGACGGCGACACCGACGGATACGCCTACTCCGACGGAATCGCCAACCCCGCACGACAACCACGCGCCGGTTCTCCCGGACCACACCATCTACCGCACGTATCCGAACCAGGCGATTCGCATCGCTATCAATGCGACGGACCCTGATGGAGATACGGTGCAGTACGCCGCGAGCAATCTTCCGGCAGGGGCCCGGTTCAACCAGGCAACTGGAACCTTCACCTGGACACCAGACGCCGCGCAGCTTGGTCCCTTCCACGTGCCGTTCGCCGCCACCGACAACGGGACGCCGCCGTTGTCCGCCGACGGCGAGCTGACGTTCGAAGTGTCGCCACCTGATGCATGCGTCGAGCTCAGCTGTGAGCAAGCCACCGGTTGCGAGAGTAACCTGCTGCCGCTCAGCCAGCCGTGCTGCACGGACCTGCCGACTACGCACGTTGCCGAACCCAGCGCCGGCTGCCCGGAAGGCCTCGTCATGTTCGTGGGCCGCAACCCGGCCAATGGTTTCGGCCGCGTGCAGAATTGCGATCTCTTCCCGATTATCAACAACGCGCAAGCGAGCGCAGTGGTCCGCTTCAACGTCGAAGCGCGTTGCCTGAACACACGGAGTGCGGTGACGATCCAAGCCACCTTGGTCACGGCGAAGCGGACAGTCTTCGACACGACGACGCTACACGACCCCCTCCGCATCCTGTTGAACACTCCGGGCGACGACGGCTTCAAGCAGCGCCTCCAGGAGCAAATTTCGGTAACCGCGTCCGCGCCGTTCACGGATTTCACCAATGCCGACGCGCTGCTGAATGTGAGTTTGACGGACGCCGACGGGGTCTCGGTCAGTCAGGAGCTGCGGGTCACCCTGGTCTTTACGGGGCCGCCCAATCCGGCCCTGCCCGATTTGCCTGACGTACCGGATCAGTGAGGACGCCGACTCCGCTCAATGGTGGTGCAAAATGCAATGTTGCCTGCTGGCCGCGGGGCTTGCCAAAGGTTGACGCGGTGCGTATGAACCTTGCTCAAGTCGATGGACCTGCCGCCGATCTACTATGGGCCATCGACGTGGAGTTCGCACCGGAGGAACCTGAGGATGGGTATGGGTACTGATACGGCACGCGCGTCTCGGCGTACGCGGGGATGGGCCATCTTGGCGCTGTTTGCGAGACTCACAACGTGTGCTGCAGCCAGCGGCGCGACCATGTGTACGGGTGACTGCGATGACAGCGGCCAGGTGACCCTGGATGAGCTCGTGCGCAGTGTCGATGCCGCGCTGCAGACTGGTCCCAACGACTGCGCGAATTGCGATCGCAACGGCAACGGCGTCATCAGCGTCGATGAGATCATCGCCGCCGTCAACTCGGCAGTCGACGGGTGCCCGGCGACACCGACGGAAACAACCGTCCCGAGCGACACGACGACGCAAACGCCAACGGAGACAAGCCTGCCGACCGACACCGCCACGGCAACGTCCACCGAGACCATCCCCGTCGATACGTCCACCCCACCACCATCCGATACACCCACGGCCACGCCCACCGAGACCGCGACGACAATCACCCAGCCGCTCATCCAAACCATCGTCGGCTCCGGGCTCGCCGGCTTCACCGGTGACGGCAACGGACCGATCGATACCCCATTGTACTTGCCGCAGGACGCGACCATCGGCCCGGACGGGCTGCTGTACATCGTCGACTGGAACAATCACCGCATTCGCCGCTTGCGCGACGGTATCATCGAAACCGTCGCCGGCACCGGTGATTTGGGTGACGCGAAGGACGGCTACGCGCTGAAATCCGACTTCAACCACCCGACCAACGTGTTCTTCGATCCACAGGCGGGACTTGCTGGCATGCTGGTTTCGGCTTGGCATAACAGCCAGGTCAAGCGGGTTGATCTCACCACCGGGCTGACGGATGCGACCATGGTCACCGCCGCGGGCACTGGGGCGCGGGCCTACGGCCCCGAGGGGGTACTCGCCACGGCGTCAGCGCTCAACCTGCCGAGCTCGACCGTCGTCGACAGCCATGGCAACCTGATCATTTCCGACCAAGCGAACTTCTGCCTGCGTAGTGTCGATCCCGTCACCAACATCATCAACACGCTGTGTGGTCAATGTACCAAGCCGGGTTACGAGGGTGACAACGGGCCGTGCTCGGCGGCCAAGCTCAAGTCATCGCAGGGGCAGGCGGCAGCGCCGGCCGGGCGTATCGCCATCGATGCCAACGATAACATCT
>Ga0335082_10001370_pt1 | contig 25969 bp, 19 predicted proteins | sample Lox_Sample_41_FD_206718 | JGI IMG/M metagenome (GOLD analysis project Ga0335082, IMG submission 206718) | Soil microbial communities from Loxahatchee National Wildlife Refuge, Florida, United States - Lox_Sample_4.1 | ecosystem: Environmental > Terrestrial > Soil > Wetlands | place: USA... | reverse complement strand
TGAAAAGCTCGGTCACGCAGTCGGGCGGAAAAGCGAATGGCATTTCCCGATCCAGCTCCTGCTGGTTGAATGCATTCCGGCCGCAGCGAGAACAAGGCCGTGCCGTCGGCCATGGAAGTCGGCCATTCCAAGCTCCCACAGGTCGCGATTCCTTGCCGCACTTCCGCTTTCAGCAGATTCGTATGTCCGATGAACTGCGCGGCGTAAGCCGTCGCCGGGTGATTGTAGATTTCCCGCGGGCTCGCAATTTGTTCAAGCTCTCCCGAGCGCAGCAGCGCGATGCGGTCCGACATCACCATCGCTTCTTCCTGGTCGTGCGTCACGAAAACAAACGTGATGCCGACCTCGCGCTGCAGCGCCTTCAGTTCGACCTGCATCTGGCGGCGCAAGTTGGCGTCCAGCGCGGAGAGTGGTTCGTCGAGCAGCAGAACGCGGGGGCGATTCACCAGCGCGCGAGCCAGGGCCACGCGCTGCTGCTGCCCTCCGCTGATTTTCGAAGGTTTCGACTTCGCGAATGCCGACATCTTTACCTTCGCTAATGCCTCGGTCACGCGCGACTCGATTTCCGCCGCCGGCCGTTTCGCGATCCGCAACCCATAGGCGGCGTTCTCCTCGACCGTCATGTGCGGAAACAGTGCATAGTGCTGGAAGACGGTATTCACGCGGCGGCGATAGGGAGGCTCCGTGTCCAGGCGCTCGCCAGCCATCCAGACTTCGCCCGAAGTGGGGTGCTCGAAGCCAGCTAGAATTCTCAGCAGTGTGGTTTTCCCGGACCCGCTTTCACCGAGAATCGTCAGAAACTCGCCCTCAGCTATGTCGAGCGAGATATCGCGCAGCACCACGTTCTTCCCGAAATGCTTGGCGACGGAGCGGATGGAGAGCAGCGTGTCTCCGGTCGCCCCTTTGACGACACTGGCGAGCATTTGAGTGTCAGTCGACATGTGTAGCGCCGGTGTCTCGCCGGCCCGTAGTCCTGCCGAGACCGCGTCCCTTTGCTACTGCGCCGCCTTTACTTCGTTCCACATCTCCGTGTACTTCGCACGGCGCGGCACATTCTGCCAGAAGTACAGCCGCTTCTGATAGTTGTCCACATCGTCGAGATGCAGGTTCTTCTGTTCCTCCGGCGTCATGAACTGTGCGGCGTGCGGATTCGCCGGAGTATAGCCGGTCACGTCGGTCACCCTCTTCTGCGTCTGCGCCTTGATCATGAACTCGAGAAATTTGTGTGCCAGTTCTTTGTTCTCACTTCCAGCCGTGATCATCAGGTGATCGATCCACCCCGTGGTGTTTTCTTTGGGGATCGTTTCACCAACCGGGAAATTGATCTTGCGCAACTGGTTGGTCATCAGCGGCCAGCCCATGGCGATGACCACTTCGTGGTTCTGAAACAGATTCGTCAACTCGCCGCCACTCGACCACATCTTGCGGACGTTGGGTTTCAGTTCGAGCAACTTCTTTTTGACCGCGTCGAGCTCATCGTCCGAGAGGTTGTACAGATGGCTCGGATCGGGCTTGTCGTAGCCCAGTATCTGCGCCGCCATGTAGACGGTGGAAAGGTCATCCCACACGGAGACTTTGCCTTTGAGCTTCGGGTCCCAGAGCGCCGCCCAGCTATCCGGCGCCTGCGGGAAAGCGCTCGTGTCGTAGAGCAACGGGTCCGGCCCCCACATGAACGGGACGCCATACACGCTGCCTTTCGAGCGCACCAGAGATAACGACGTCAGTTGCGGCGAGAGCTGGCCATAGGTGGGGATCTTACTCAGGTCAAGCGGGGCGGCGAGCCCTGACGCCGCGATCATGGTAGCCACATCGCTGGAGGGCGAGATCACGTCGTAGGTGCCTGAACTCCCGCCCCGCAGTTTGCTGACCAGGTCGTCGCTCGATCCCATGTACGACGCCGTGACCTTGCATTGGTTGGCTTCTTCAAACGCCTTTACGTACGAGGGGTCAGCGTAGCCTTCCCACACCAGCAAGTTCAGAGTCGGGGTCTTCTTCGCACACGAGAGGTTGAACATGAACAGAGACACGGCGGCCAGTACAAGAATTGATCTGTCGCGCATCATTTCTTCTCCGTGGCCGCTGGATTCTTCCAGTTGGGCGATTCATAAACAACCTGGCCCCCGACAACGGTGAGCAGAACTTCTGCCTTGCTGATTTCCGACGGCTCGATCTTGAACAGATCGCGGTCGAGCAGGATGAAGTCCGCGAGCTTGCCGGGTTCGATCGAACCTTCTGTGCTCTCGCGGCGCCCAGCAAAGGCTGCGCCGAGGGTATAGGCGCGGATCGTGTCTTCCACGCTGAGCCGCTGCTGGGGAACGAAGCCGCCGGCGGGCTCGCCCTCCTCCGTCTGCCGCGTGACAGCCGTCTGGACACCGGGCCACGGGTTGAGCGTGACGACAGGCCAGTCGCTACCGAAAGCGAGGGAGCCGCCCTTCTGCTCGATGCTGCGCCAGACCCAGGGTCGTGTCGCTCGCTCGGGGCCAATGTTGCGCGCCCAGATGTCAAGCGTGTCCTCGTCAGGATACGAATGCAGCGGCTGCATACTCGCGATCACGCCGAGCTTGCCGAAGCGGTCGATGTCCTGCGCACTAACGGTTTCGATATGCTCAATGCGCGGGCGCGCATCTTTCGTGTGGTTCACTTCTGCGGCGTTCTGATATGCGTCGAGCGCGAGGCGAACTGCCTTGTCGCCAATCGCGTGCGTGAAGATCTGCAGGCCAAGGCGATCGAGTTCGGCCACTGTGGCCTTGTACTGGTCCGGATCCCAAAAGAGTTTTCCCCTTTGTGATGGATCGTCGGAGTAAGGCGCCAGCATCGCGGCAGTGTGGGCCTCGACGACACCGTCGAGCATCGTCTTGACCGCGCCGCCGGAAATCCAGTCATCCTTGTATTGGCGGCGGGCGTTGTCAATCTGATTTTTGATTTCGGGTGTGAGCCCCGGCGGATTGAGAAAGTACGAGATGTAGAAGCGCAGCGTCAGTTCACCGTGCTGGCGCAGTTCGCTGTAAAGGTCCAAATATTCAAAATCCTGGCCCGCACTGTGGACGCGTACGAGCCCAACGCTGTTTGCTTTGTGGATGCCCTCGCGCAGCGCCGCAAGCCTTTCGGCGCGTGTGGGCTTGGGGATTTTCGCATCGATTAGATCGCCTGCCGCTTCCTTCAGCGCGCCAGTGGCATCGCCTTTGTCGTCGCGGACGATTTTTCCATTGGGCGGATCCGCAGTATTGCGGTCAATCCCCGCCATGGCCAGAGCCTTACTGTTCGCCCAGGAACTGTGGCCGTCGAAGGCGACGAGAAAAACCGGCCGATCGGATACGACTTCATCCAGGATCTTCCGGTCGGGTAGCCCGCTCGGCTTGAAGGATGGATAAGTCCAACCCATCCCCTGAATCCACGCTTCGTTGGGATGGGAGTCGGCATACTCTTTTACGCGCTTCTGAATCTCAGCGACGCTGGCTGCCCCGTTGAGATCGACACGGGTCAAATTAAGCGAGCCATCCATGAAGTGGATGTGGCAGTCGGTGAAGCCGGGGAGCACAAGGTGCCCGCGTGCGTCGATGATTTGTGTCGCGGCCCCGCGGTAAGCTTCGATCTTCGCGGTGTCGCCCGCAGCAAGAATCTTCCCGTCCTTAATTGCGATGGACTCTGCCCAGGGTTGTTGAGCGTTAACGGTGTAGACGCGGGCGTTGAGGACGATCATGTCTGCGACAGGCTGAGCCGCTCCTGCTAAGGCGGCTGTGGAGAAAATCAGTACCAGAAGCCGAAACCAGCAACGCAGTAACGGGAATTCCATAGTCCTCGGTTCGACGTTCAGAATGTCGGCGGAGTGTTGATCCACAGCACCCAGGTCTCACCCCGCCCGGGATTCTTCCAGTGATGCGGTGTCGCGCTCTCGAAATAGAAACTGTCGCCGCGTTTCAGGGAATACTCCTTGCCGGAGAGCGCGATCGTCAGCTCTCCGCGAAGCAGATAGAGGAATTCTTCTCCTTCGTGGGCATAGGCATCGCCGCTGCCGGCCTGTGGCGCGATGCGGAACAGATGGGGTTCCATCACAGTGTTGCCCCAGGCGAGCAGTTCCATGCGCACGCCCGGACCCGCCTCCAGCACCTTTCGTTTCGCGGGACGCACCAGCCGGGTATTGGATTCCGTCGGATCGAAAAAATCAAGGATGTTCGTGCGATAGAAGCGCGCCAGCTTGCGCAGAGTACCCACGGATGCGCTCATCTGCGAACGCTCGAGCGCGCTCAAGAAACCAACCGAAATGCCCACCTTTTTCGCGACCGAGGCGAGATTGAGATTGCGCTTGCTGCGTAGTTGGCGGAGGTGCGGTCCAATGGCGCTGGCCGCGCCGTCGCTGGGCGGTTGAAGGGCGCCTTCGCGCCGCAGCATTTCGACGATGGCGGCTGCATTCAGTCCGCGCACCTTGCGCAGATAGCGTGCCTTCTTCAGTTGCCGTACGTCGTCGTCGCTATAAAGCCGATAGCGGCTTTCTGTGCGTCGCGGCCGCGCCAAGCCAAGACTTTCCCAGCTGCGAATCGCCGAAGGCGAAATGCCGACCAGGCGCGCCACATCGCCGATCTTTAAATACGAATTGGTGTCGCCCGACATGACTTCGGATTCGATTTCCCTGATCGCGTGCAGAGGAATTTTCCGCTTGACAGATGACTAGAGAGTCACTAACCTTGCGCGATTATAGCAAGGTTTGTTCCGGGCGCAAGACTGAACTTCGGGTCTCAAAATAGACAATTTCCCTGCGGATTTGGAGGGTATTTCCCCATGCCGTCGTCTAAACCGGTTTGGTTGACGCGTTGGCTTGCCGTCTCGATCTTCTGTCTCGTCTGTTCCACGCTACTCACTGCGCAAAGCACCGGCGGCCGCATCCTGGGCCGAGTGGCCGATCCCACCGGCGCCGTGCTCGCAAACGTAAAGGTAACGCTCATCAACGAAGCCACCGGCGCCAGCACGAGTACCAACACCAGCGCCAGCGGCGACTACGCGTTTCCCCAAGTGGCGGTCGGCAACTATCGCGCTGAATTCGAACTGACTGGATTCAAGAAGAATGTGCGGAAGGAGATCACCCTCGAACTGAACCAGGTGCTCACCCTGAACATGGTGATGCAGGTGGGTGAGAACAAGGAAGTCGTCGAGGTCACCTCGGAAGCGCCGCTCGTCGATACGACCAGCACCCAGCTCGGTGCGGTCGTCAATGATCGCGCCGTGAGCCAGTTGCCGCTCAATGCTCGCGACACCTACCAGTTCCTGCAGTTGCAGCCTGGCGTGATGTCGACCGTCGGCTCCAGCAACTCGGTGGTTTACGGCAACGATCGGGCCGGGGCAGTCTCGGTGAACGGCGGACGGGGCCGTGCCAATAACTTCAGCGTGAATGGCGGCGATGCCAATGACCAGTTCGTGAATCTGCCGACGGTACAGCCTTCGCCCGACAGCATTGAGGAATTTCGCGTCCTGACGAACACCTTCGATGCCGAGTACGGACGCAACTCCGGTTCCGTCGTCAATGTCGTCACCAAGTCCGGCACCAACCAATGGCACGGGAACGTGTACGAGTTCTTCCGCAACGCGGTGCTCAACGCGAATCCGTACTGCCTCACTTCCATCGAAGGGATTCCCTGCGATAAGCCGAAATTCAATCAGAACCAGTTTGGCGGAACCTTCGGCGGACCGATCAAGAAAGATCGGACATTCTTCTTTACTTCCTACGAAGGCCGCCGCATTCGTCAGGGAATCCCGTCGCCTGCGGTGTTTGTGCCAACGGCCTCGGAGCGTCCCAGCGAGGATCAGCTCTTTGCTGATTTTTCCTCGGAGACGCCGTTCCCTGGCACCTTGGACAGCGCTTTTGCGCTGAATCAACGGCCGGGCTGTGCGGACGCAATCGCCAACCAGTCCGGCGTTGCTCTCGCGGATGGAACTCCTTACAGCAGCACCGAGGACGGTCCCGGCCTCTTTACGGATGTGGCGAACGGTCGGGAAAACATCATTCCCCTTGCCTGCCTCGATGCCACCGCCGTGGACCTGCTGCAATACGTCCCCACTCCAGCCAACAACGCGAGCGGACTGGTAACCACCCCGGTACAGCCGGACCGCGGCGACCAGTTCACGGTAAAGATCGACCACCGCATCAACGACAGGCAGAACCTCAGCTTCTACTACTACTTTGACGACCACGACGTCACTTCTCCGTTCGCGCAGTTCCAGGCTGCCGGCGCCAACGTGCCCGGGTTCGGATCGATCACCAAAGAGCGCTTCCAGCAGTACAACATCAGCCACACCTGGACGATCAGCAATACCACCGTCAACGAATTTCGCTTCAACTACAACCGCGAGGCCCAGAGAACTTTCCAAAAGCCCGTATTCACCACCACGGTGCAAAATTCCTGTCCACCCGCCCCCACCTGGCTGACCGACGTGACGGGTCCCGTCCCATGCTTCTCCGACGGGACGCCAGACAATACGCTCGGCATTCATCCCAATTTGGGGCCCAAGTTCGAAGGCCTTCCTTTCATTCAGCTGAGTGGCGGATTCACCATCGGCAACAACGGCGAAGGCAGTGTGCCGCAGGTCGGCAACTCCTTCCAGTGGTCCGACAGCATCAGCAAAATCGCTGGATCGCACTCACTGAAATTCGGCGGCGATGTCCGTCGTCAGCGCTTTGATCAGACGCTCTACTTCGACGTCAATGGCGAGTTCTTTTTCGACGGCACCTCGACTAACACCACCGGTGGCGACACAGTATTCTCCGACTACATGCTGGGATTCCCGGGCTCCTACGGGCAGGGCTCCGCGCAGGTCGAAAATGTACGCAGCACGGGCCTCTATTTGTTCGCCCAGGACAGCTGGAAGATCAAGCCGAACCTGACTCTGAACTACGGCCTGCGCTGGGAACTCAACACGCCCATTGCCGACATCAGCAAGCACGTCCAAACTTTCCGCCCCGGCCAGGTGAGCACCGTTTATCCCTGCATGGACACGGATAACACCGACTGTTCTTCCATGACTCCAGTTGGCCTCGTCGTGCCGGGAGATAAAGGCATTACCGATGCCTTGACCCAGACCTACTACAGAGCATTTGCACCACGCATCGGAGTTTCCTGGAGTCCAGGGACATCTGGCAAGACCAGCATTAAGGCGGGATGGGGTCTTTTCTATAATCCGATTGAGCAGCTTGTGCTGGAACAGTTCAGTGCTGAGCCTCCCTTTGGCGGTAGCACATTTCCTTTCAACACTCTGTTCAACGAACCTTTTCTCGACCAGAGCGGGGAGTTCTCGTATCCCAATCCCTTCGGACTCGAGTCGCTCTCCGGTGTCGACGGCATCCTGAATCCGCCACGCGGTCAGGGGGTGGATTGGGGCATGTTCCGTCCCATCCTTCTCTTCGGCCAGTTCCAGCCGAAGATGCGAAGCCAGTATTCGGCGCAATACAACCTGACCATCGAGCGCGAGTTGAGCCGGGATCTGAAGCTGCAGGTAGGCTACGTAGGTTCCCAGGGGCACCGTCTCCTCGCAACCCACGACATTAACTATGGAAATCCCCAGACCTGTCTCGACCTGAACGCCGTCCTCGGGGACGGCACATGCGGGCAGTATTTTGCCGACAGTGCCTTCACGATTGATCCCGGAACCGTACTTCCTGTGGATTTCCACCTGCCGTATGCACAAAACAATTCCGTGATCCCAGCCGGGACAGTCCTTACCAACGGCCTCACTCTCGTCGGTCTGCGCAAGTACTCGTCTCCCCAATGCGATCCTCTCACCGGAGACGGTTGCCCCGCCGACGGCATCCCGGTTTTCAGCAGCATCTTTGCCCAGGACACGATTGCCAACTCGGCCTACAACTCCTTGCAGGTCTCCCTCGATAAGCGCTTCGCCCACGGACTGCAGTTCACCACCGCCTACACCTTCAGCAAGTCCTTCGACCAGGCCTCCAGTTTTGAAGGCATCCTCAACCCCGTCGACCCGCGTCGCAGCCGCTCTCTTTCCAATTTCGACGCGCGCCATCGCATCGTGTTCAGCTATTACTGGGAATTGCCGCTCCGTAAGTACAGCGGCGCAGCCGGCAAGCTGTTGAATGGCTGGGCTCTGTCTGGAATCACGACCTTCCAGACCGGATTCCCCATTCGCATCCAGTCGTCGGCGGACAATGAACTGATGTATAGCTTCGATTTCGAACTGCCGGGCGAACCCAATCAGATCGCGCCTTTCCACACCATGAAGCCGCAAACGAACGGCAATTATTTTTTCGATCCCAACAGTTTCACCGAGAATGCGTCCGATGATTCGGTTGCACCCTGCACGGAGCAGGCTGTTTTCGGATGCTTCGATCCGACCCTGTTCGGAAGTCTGGGCAATGCGCCCCGCACCATTTGTTGCGGACCGCGCATCAGCAACACAGACTTTGCCATCCTCAAGACGATCACGCTTTCCGAAACCCGGCGCATCGATTTCCGCGCCGAGTTCTTCAACATTTTCAATCACACCCAGTTCTATACGCCCGACGGAAATACTTCCGACGGCGCGCAGTTCGGTCAGGTCACGCAAACGCGCGACCCGCGTCTAGTACAATTTGCTTTGAAGTTTTTCTTCTAGTCCGACCCCCGGGCGGCCCCGGCCGCCCGGACCCAATCTAATGGCCCATCCTCCACCCCAGCGGCCAAAAGCAGGCCGGCTGGGGACTCCGGATCCGGCCTGAGTCTTACTGGAGACACGATGTACCCCGCACTGGAGAAAGAACTCGACGCCTTCGAGCGTCGCACCCCGAAGTCCGCCGACGCCCACAAGAAAAACCTGAAGCGGCTCCCGCTCGGCGTGGCCAGCAATTACCGCGCGTATGATCCCTATCCCATCTTCGTTCAGGACGCCGAAGGCAGCCATTTCCGCGATCTCGACGGCAACGAATACATTGACCACAATCTATGCTTCGGCGCGCTCATGGCCGGGCACTGCCATCCCGCGGTGATGAAAGCCGTCGAGAAGCGCCTGTCGACCGGCACCATGTTCGGTATGCCTCACAACATGGAATGGGAACTCGCGGAAGAAATCTGCAACCGCTTTCCCGTCGAGATGTGCCGCTTCGGCAACAGCGGCACGGAGGCCACCATGCATGCGATCCGCCTGGCGCGCGCCGCCACCGGACGCGACAAGATCATCAAGTTCGAGGGTGGCTATCACGGCCTGCACGATTCGGCCCTGGTCAGCGTGAAGCCGCATCCGCCCAAGGACGACTTCGGCGACATCAAGAATCCGAAGGCTGTCTCGGGCGGGTTGGGCGTGCCCAAAGCGAGTATCGCCAACGTCCTCATCGCCATTTTCAACGATCTTGAAACCGTCGAGCGCCGCTGCAAAGAAAATCCCGGCGAGATTGCGGCCATTATTCTCGAGCCCATCATGATGAACGTCGGCCTCTGCATGCCGCAGCCGGATTTCCTCCCCGGCCTGCGCAAGCTCTGCGATCAATACGGCGCTCTGCTCATCTTCGACGAAGTGAAGACCGGCGCCAAACTCTGCTGGGGTGGAGCTTCGGAATACTTCGGCGTCGCGCCCGACATGATCTGCCTCGCCAAGTCAATCGGCGGCGGATTCCCGCTGGCTGCCTTCGGCACGCACAAGAAGGTCATGGACCTGATTTCCGATCACAAGGTCTTTCACGGCGGCACATACAACACGAATCCCGTGTCGATGGCCGCGGGCCTCGCGACATTCCGCGAGGTCCTCACCCGCGCCAACTACACACACGTCGACAAGCTCAGCACCAAACTGGCCGAAGGCTACCGGAAGATTGTGGCCAAGACCGGCTTGCAGGGATACATCGTCAGCGCCGGCGTGAACGGTGCGCTGATGCTCTATGCGGAGGAGATCCGCAACTACCGCGACTGGTTGCCCATTGACGTGGACCTGTGGCGGCACTACTGGTTCGGCATGGTGAATCGCGGCGTCATGTGCCAGCCCTATTGGTGGGACGAGCAGTGGACGATCTCGGTCCAGCATACCGAAGCCGACATCGACAAACACTTGGCCGCGTTCCATGATCTCGCGCCCGCGCTGGCCGCGGCACAGCACGAGCGCCTGGGAGCGGTAGCAGCGCACTAACAGCATTGAATCATTGAGGGATCGGTACATTGAGTCATTGGAGAAGCGCAAGTCCCAATGACTCAATGTCTCAATGATTCAATGACTCAATGACTCAATGACTCAATCCGCCAGCCCGCCTCACCTGAAGCGCGTCCTCGGACGCTTTGACCTGGTGTTGCTGTTCGTAGTCGCCGTCTTCAACCTCAACGTCGTGCCAAGCATCGCGGCCAACGGCGGCGTGACTGTTTGGCTCTGGCTGATTGCCTTGCTGCTGTTTTTCTGGCCGCAGGGAATTGCCGTGATCGAACTGGCGAGTCGTTATCCCGGCGAGGGCGGTGTCTACCTCTGGGCCAAGGAAGTCTTCGGCGATTTCCACGGCTTTCTCTCCGGCTGGTGTTATTGGACGAACAACATGCTGTATGTGCCGACGGTGATGCTGTACTTCGTTGGCGTATCGGTGTTTGCGCTCGGCCCCGGACACGCGGCCCTGGCCGACAGCAAGAATTTTGCCATGATCGCCTCCGTCGCCCTGCTCGCCTTTTTGACCGCGCTGAATATCGTCGGACTACGCGTCGGGAAGTGGCTCAACAACCTGGGTGCGATTGGGACCTTCGTGGCAGCGGCTGTGCTGATCGGTTTGGGCCTGACGATCTGGTTGCGCTTTGGCACCACGGTGACCAGCTCGGAATTCCGCATCCCACCGGATCCGAAGTTCGTACTCAATTCCTTCGGCGTGATCTGCTTCGGCCTGGTTGGCTTGGAACTCGCATCCGTGATGGGCGACGAAATCCAGGATCCGCAGAAAACTCTCCCCGGTGCGGTCGCCTGGGGCGGCGTGATCTCCGGTGCGCTCTATATCGGTGCCACGCTTACTCTACTTGTCGCTATCGGCAAAAACGACATCAGCGTTCTGCAGGGCATTGTGCAGGGTGTCAGCCACATGGCGGATCGCGTCGGAGTCGGTTGGATCATTGCCCCGTTCGCCCTTATGCTCAGCCTGTCGATTGCCGGGATTGGGTCGGCTTGGATGGGAGGCTCAGCACGCATCCCCTTCGTCGCCGGTCTCGATTCCTATATGCCGGCGGCCATGGGGAAGGTGCATCCGAAGTATGCGACGCCGCACGTGGCACTGATCGTGCAGGGCCTCGTTTCGCTCGTTCTCATCGTCCTCAACTTCACGCTCTCGGGCGGTGTGCAGGAAGCGTTTCAGAAAATGCTCTCGGCCGCGGTGGTGCTCCAGTTGATCCCGTTTCTCTACGTCTTTGCCGCGCTGGTGAAGTTTGCCTGGCGCAGATCGCTCGAAGGCGGACGCTATAGACGCAGTACATTGATGTTCGCAGGAGTTGCTGGACTGGTCACGACGACGTTGGCGATCGTTGTGGCGTTCTTTCCCGCCAAGCAGATCACGTCGCTGTGGAAATACGAAGTCAGCATGTTCGGGATCACGCTGGGCTTTGTTGCCCTGGCGGTGTTCTTCTTTTACGGATATTCGCGCTTGCGACCCTCGCACAGTGCGTTGGTTGAGACGCCAGCGCGAGCGGACGGAAGGGCGCGACTTTAGAGCGGCGGAACAATGCGAGAGAGTTGGCGCCACCGTGGAAGAGCGGCCCTTCAGGGCCGCGTAAGTCGGCTGAATTCATGTAGGGCTTCAGCCCGGCGGTCGCACCCAACGCACCTGTAACAGTTTTTCCGCAACCTCTTTAGCCGTGCCGCGGATGGTCGAAATACAAGGGGCTTTCGCCCCTGCGCAGGAGGTCCTCATGCCCGCTGGAGTGCAAACCGAAACAAAAACCTATTCCATGTTCATCAATGGCGAATGGGTCGCCAGCAAATCCAATAAAACATTCCCGGTCTACGATCCTTCCACCGAAGAGGTCATCGCTCAGGTTCCCGACGCCGGTGCCGACGACGTGAATCGTGCCGTCGCCGCCGCGAAAGCCGCATTTGAAGAAGGCCCGTGGGCAACCACCACCGCGCAGGAGCGCGGTCGCGTGCTCTTCCGTCTCGCCGATAAAGTCCGCCAGAATCTGCCTGCGCTCGCAGAACTTGAATGCCGCAACACCGGCAAACCGATTGTCGAGGCCGAATACGATATCAACGACGTGGCCACCTGCTTCGAATACTACGGTGGTCTGGCCACAAAAGTGGTCGGCTACGTGAATCCGGTGCCCGACAACGCGATGAGCTTGTCGCTCAAAGAGCCGGTCGGCGTCGCCGGACAGATTATTCCGTGGAACTATCCGCTCCTGATGGGTGCGTGGAAGTTGGCGCCCGCGATCGCAGCCGGCTGCACCTGTGTTCTCAAACCCGCCGAACAGACCCCGCTCACCGCGCTCGAACTGGCGAAGTGGTTCGACGAAGTCGGGCTGCCGAAAGGGGTGGTCAACGTCATTACCGGCTTCGGCGAGAGTTGCGGATCGCCCCTGGTCAAGCACCCCGACGTGAACAAGATCGCGTTCACCGGCTCTGCGGCGGTCGGAAAGATCATCGTCAAAGAAGCGGCAGACAGCGTGAAGCGCGTCACACTCGAACTTGGCGGCAAGTCGCCCAACATTTTCTTCGCCGATGCCGACTTCGAAGCCGCCATCGACGGCGCTCTCTTCGGCGTCTTTATCAATCAAGGGGAAGTCTGCTCGGCAGGCAGCCGCATCCTCGTGCAGAAATCGATCTACAAGAAATTCGTCGACGCCATGGCCGAAAAGGCGAAGAAGATTCAACTCGGGCCGCCGCTCGAGCGCGATACTAAAATGGGCGCACTGGTCAGCAAGGAACAATACGACCGCGTGCTTTCCTATCTGGAGGTCGGAAAGAAAGAAGCGAAAGTCGCTTCCGGCGGTGGCCGCGCCGAAAAGTTCTCCAGGGGCTACTACGTTCAGCCAACGATTTTCTATGACGTCGACAACTCCGCGCGCATTGCGCGCGAAGAAATCTTCGGCCCGGTTGCTGCCGTGATCCCGTTCGACGACGAAAAAGACGCGCTCAAGATCGCCAACGACTCTCCTTACGGCTTAGCCGCCGCCGTCTGGACGCGCGACATCTTCAAAGCGATGCGCACCGTGAAGGCGCTGCGCGCCGGTATCGTCTGGATCAATCACATGCAGCCGACTTATGTCGAGGCGCCATGGGGCGGTTACAAGCAGTCCGGCTTCGGCCGTGAACTCGGACCCTGGGGCATCGAAGAATATCTCGAGACCAAACAGGTCCACATTAACCTGAACGAAGCGCCAATTGGCTGGTACTGAAAACCGGTCGTCAGCAGTCAGTAGTCGGCAACAGCCTCTCATTCTAACTGCCGACTACCGACTACCGATTACCCACTACCGAGGACGAAATGCCTTCTATTCAACTTCGCACTCAAATTCCCGGTCCCCGCTCACAGGAACTGATGAGGCGTCGCAATGCCGCCGTTGTACAAGGGGCGTATCACGCTACGCCTGTGTTTATCGCCAGGGCGGAAGGCGCCGTCGTCGAAGACGTCGACGGCAACCGTTTGATCGATTTCGCCGGCGGCATCGGCTGTCTGAATACAGGCCATCGCGCTCCAACCGTGATCGAGGCGGTACGACGCCAACTCGACCGTTTCCTCCACACCAGCTTCAACGTTCTGCCGTACGAAAGCTATATCGCGGTGTGCGAGAAGCTGAACGCGCTCACTCCGGGAAAGTTTCCGAAGAAGACGTTGCTCGTCAATACCGGAGCCGAAGCCACCGAGAACGCCGTTAAGATCGCCCGCAGTTACACCAAGCGTCCAGCGATTATCAGCTTTGAAGATGCCTTCCACGGCCGTACGTACATGGCCATGGCGATGACGAGCAAGACGCATCCTTACAAGGCCGGCTTCGAACCGTTTCCGGGTGACGTCTATCGGATTCCGTACGCATATTGTTACCGCTGCTCGTACTCGATGACATATCCGTCCTGCGAAGTCCATTGCGCCAAGCACATCGAAGACACATTCAAGCGCCTGGTCGCAGCCGAGTCGGTCGCTGCCGTCATCGTGGAGCCGATTCTGGGTGAAGGCGGCTTTGTGACTCCGCCCGCGGAATTTCTTCCGACCCTCGCGCAGATTTGCCGCAAGCACGGAATTTTGCTGATTGCCGACGAAGTCCAGACCGGATTTGCTCGTACGGGCGCGATGTTTGCCTGTGAGAGGCTGGGCCTTGAGCCAGATCTCATCTGCATGGCGAAGTCGCTCACCGGCGGACTGCCGATGGCGGCCGTTACAGGCCGGGCCGAGATCATGGACACTCCCGCCAGCGGACAACTGGGCGGAACATTCTGCGGCAACCCGACATCGTGCGAAGCTGCGCTGGCAGTCCTAGACATCATCGAGAAACAGGATTTGTGTGCGCGTGCCAATGTCCTCGGTGAGCGCTTTCGAAAACGAGCGGCAAAGTGGCAGTCGCAATGGGACCTGATCGGCGAAGTGCGCGGCCTCGGTGCCATGCAAGCCTTGGAACTGGTGCGCTCGCGCACCACCCGTCAACCTGCCGACGAAGAAACCAAGCAGGTGGCACAATACTGTTACGAGCATGGACTCGTCCTGATCACGGCCGGCTCGTACGGCAACGTGATTCGCCTGCTGATGCCGCTGGTCGTTACCGACGCTCAAATGGACGAAGCCATGGACGTCCTCGAAGCCGCCTTGGCTAACGTCGCCGAGGCTGGTGTGGGAACGGGCGTGCTCGCCAGTCCAGGTCGCGCTTAGCGTGACAGAGATTTTTTGAAACGAAGGAATCTTATGCCTACAGCAACCGTATCTCCCACGATGACCGGACAAGAGATCGTCGACCTTACCCGCAAGCACACTCTTTTTGAATGGTCTGCGCAATCGAAGGTCGATCCCATTCCGGTCGCGCGCGCGAAGGGCATTCATTTCTGGACACCGGAAGGGAAGCGCTTCATCGACTTCAACAGTCAGCTCATGTCCGTCAATATCGGACACGGCGATGAGCGCGTGATTCAGGCGATCAACGAGCAGGCGCAGACCCTCTGTTACGCCAATCCCTTCATGGCGACCGAGCCGCGCGCGCGCTTGGGCGCGAAGCTCGCCGAGATTACTCCGGGCGACATTGATACGTTCTTCTTCACCAACGGCGGCGCCGAAGCCAACGAGAACGCGATCAAGATCTCGCGCTTCTTTACCGGACGGCACAAGATCATCGCGCGCTATCGGTCGTATCATGGCGCGACCGCGGGCAGCATCTCGCTCACCGGCGACCCGCGCAGATGGGCGGCGGAACCTGGGATTCCGGGCGTAGTGCGCGTGCTGGATCCCTATCATGGCATCGAGCGCGGATGGGAATCGACGGAATCGTCGCTGGCGATGATCGAAGAGGTGATGCAGCTCGAAGGTCCGCAGACGATTGCTGCGTTCATTCTGGAGACTGTGGTCGGCACAAACGGGATTCTCATTCCGCCTGACGGCTACATGCAAGGCGTGCGCAAGCTGTGCGACAAGTATGGAATCCTGATGATCGCGGATGAAGTCATGGCCGGCTTTGGACGAACCGGGGAATGGTTCGCGATCGATCACTGGAAGGTTGTTCCGGATCTCATCTGCATGGCGAAGGGACTTACCTCGAGTTACTTGCCGCTTGGCGCTGTCGGAATGCGTCATCACATCGCGCAGCATTTCCAGGACAAAGTGTTCTACGGTGGATTGACTTACAACTCGCATCCGATGGGATGCGCTGCCGCGCTGGCGACGATCCGAGTGTATGAAGAAGACAACCTGATCGAGAACGCGCGCAAGATGGGCGCGATCATGAAGGAGCTGGGCGCGGAGATGCAGAAGAAGCATCGCTCGGTTGGAGCGGTTCGCTCGATCGGACTGTTTGGAATCGTGGAGCTGGTGCGCAGTCAGAAGACGCGTCAGCCGATGGCGCCGTTCAACGGCGCATCCGAAGAGATGGCAGCGCTGGGAAAATGTTTCCGCGAGAATGGGCTCTACACCCTGGTGCGGTGGAATACGTTCTATACGAATCCGCCGCTCTGCATCAACGAAGAGCAGTTGCGCGAAGCGTTTGCCATCATCGACAAAGGGCTCGAGATCACGGACCGGGCGGTGAAGGACTGAAGGCCCGGAGAGGACCCTTCGCTCCGACTCTTACGACGTCACGCTGTACGCGGCGCAGAGCTGGTTCAGTTCCGTCGCAGTCTCGCGACGGTCAGCAACTTCTTTTTCGCTCGAAGCCAGCAGATAAGCCAGCTTTTGCTGGGCAGTGCGCTGCAGCCTGGCGAACTTGATCCCACTGCCACATCCGTACAGGCTGTGGGTGATGATTCCGTGCATCCACACCCGTTCGCCCTCGAGCCACAGTGCCAGAGTCACTTCGGCCTCGGGCGTCATGGCATGCGGGATCTGCAACCGGCATCCGCCTTCGCTGACGTCACAGGCCGTGACCCACATCGGGGCTTCGTCGCCGCGGGGGCGGATTTCCGCAGACACTTCGCATTCGTAGCGGGCATGGCGCCGGCGTTGCTCCGAGCGCGGACGGACATATTCATCGGGCGCCGCCAGAGGCAGCCACTTCTCCAAAGCAACCGGGACGGGCCCAGCCGCAATCAGTCCGATCTGTCGTCCTTGGCCGTCACCTGGTCCCTCCCAGATCACGCGAAAGCGACGCGTTGTCTCATCGCAGCGTAATGCAACCGTGTCCCCGACCTTCACGCCGCAACTGACGTCTTCCAGTTGTGCTCCGCTGCGGCTCATGTTGACGAGGCGAACGCGATCGACGAACGCCCGCCCTCGAGCGTCCATACCGCAGAGGTTGGCGGGAATGGTGATTGGTATGCGAGGCTGGCGACGGCATCCCATAGGGTCTTGATCCTTGTCGTGAGTTGCGCGCTTGCGCGCGGGGGGATGGGTCTTGCTCCCAGGACGTCGGCGCTGAGTTACAGAAGTAACCAGCGCAGATCGGTCTGCGGGACAACTCCGAGATACGAAAGAGCAGGTGCGGTGCCAACGCGGAATGGGCGAATTGCAAGGACTTATCGCCAATGCGCAAGGGAAGTCTGCAAGATGCTGCACGGGGTGGGAAAAATCGAAAGCGCCTGGGTTGCCCCTCCCGCCTCCCCCTTCGTTGCGCAGAATCTTGAGGGGCTCGGAGCCGACACGGTTATCCAATCAGCCTCTGGACGGTTTGTTCTTCTCGCGACCGCCGGGCCGGCACTTTTGTTTGACAGTCCTGACTAGTTCTTTTGATAGTTACCCCCTTAAGACTGAACAGTTTAATCTCATTCGATACCGCTCTTGATGGGGAAGGAGGGCGAGCTCATGTCCAAACTATTGGATATGCTGCTAGGTTCATGCACTCACGACCGAAATACCTTCTCGTTGCGTGTCAAACCGGGCCAACGCCGTTCAGAGGCAGCAGGAGTGACCGGAATATACGTCGTGTGCTTGGATTGCGGCAAAGAGTTGGCCTACAGTTGGGAAGAGATGAAAGTTGTTTCTGCGTCCAGCAGAGTGAAGCCTCGCCGCACGATGACCGTCCCCAACCTTACATCAAGAGGGCAGAGAAGTTGAGTCTTTGGAGGTGAATCATGCGCCCTCTACATCTTAAGGCGCAACCGAAAGTAGCACTGCTTTGTATCGACGACGACCAAGATGTGCTGGAATGCGAAAAGGCTTTTCTCGAAACCTTCGGGTATACCGTTGCGACCGCATCCAGTGGCCGCGAAGGACTGGAACTAGCTGGTCTCCAGTCGTTTGACATTGTAATCGTAGACTACTGCATGCCCGAGATGAACGGAGAAGAGTTTGCAATTGCGATGAGACAGCTTAGACCGCGAGCGCCAATCATCATGCTCTCCGGAATGGCGGATGTTCCTGGGCAAGCTTTGAAGGCGGTTGACGCCTTTGTGGCTAAGGACCGCTTGACGACCAAACTTTTGCCAGCTATCGCATCGTTGGCGCCTTTGTGGCTAACTCGTTATTGAGAGAGCAATGGCCTGATTCGCTCATTACTGCTCCACCGACTTCCACCTTCTCCAGATTACAGTTAGGTCGGCTCCTGCATTGTCAGTTTCGCGGCCTGCTCAGCGGTCACTCACGTTACGACCTACAGACTAGCCAAGTCGCCTTATGCGACTCTCTACATCGGAGGCTCCGGCGGCTTTGTTGTCCCCACCGCCGCTCCGATTGCTACCGGGTGGAGCGACCCAGTTCCCGGGCGCGTCCTTACTCCCGCTGTGAACCAGCGCTATTCACGGCGCACTGTAAACACTGATTACGACCGCAATCTTGCGGTAGATTCGGGATGTGGAGGAAAACAGCACGAAATCGGCGTAGATCCCGCAGGTGAACAGTCGAAACGAATTGAAGCCTTCGAAGTTGCAGAACGGGCGTGGAGCATCGATGGCCATGCAGTAGCGGCAGGCCTGAATACAGACATTGCGAAGTATTCGACTGATCGAGCTGTCACATTTGGCAGTTTACTGGCGGCCTGCCGTTGGGTTAACTATCGTGCGTCCCATACACCTTTGATGGGAGACACCATGGCCACTCGACCTCTACCCCCTCCTGAGCCGGATCCAAGCCACAAAAAGACGGACCCAACCGAAGCTGCGGAAAGATCCAAGAAGCAGCCATTCCTTGCCATGATTCGATCCGTTTCCAGAGAGCCAGCCCTCCAAAAGCACCTGCAAGAACTTATAAAGAAACGTTGGCTTCGGATTGCGGCAATCGCGCTTGCGGCTTTTCTCGTGCTATTGGCCGTACTCCCGCTCCTAATCAACGTGAACAGCTTCCGCCCGAAGATTGAGTCGGTGGCGACAGATGCCTTGGGCCGTCAGGTGAAGTTAGGCGATCTGAGCCTCTCAATTCTTTCAGGCACTGTTGGTGTTGAGGACATCAGCATTGCCGACGATCCTGCCTTCAGCAAGTCACCGTTCATCACCGCAAAGTCGCTAGAAGTCGGGGTCGAGTTGTTGCCGCTCATATTCTCCAAGCAGTTGAACGTGACAGGAATCGTATTGGATGAACCGCAGATCACGTTGCTCAGATCGGCCAATGGTAATTGGAATTTCTCGAGCCTGGGTGGCGCGAGCGCCAAGAAGCCCCCTGAACCGAAGTCGGGAGGGTCTCAGGCGCTGTCCATAGATAAGTTGGAGGTCAAAGACGGAAAACTGGCGATCGGGAAAGCGAACTCCACCGCCAAGCCGCAGGTATACGACGATCTCAATGTTGAATTGACAAACTTCTCTTCTAATTCGCAGTTTCCGTTCGAATTGACGATCAAGCTGCCCGGGGGCGGCAGTGCCAAGGTGTCGGGCAAGGCGGGACCTATTAATCCGCAGGACGCGGCCAAAACTCCCTTTGACGCGGCCATGAAGGTGAAAGACATGGACATCGCGGCATCAGGTTTCGTCGATCCGGCCAGCGGCTTTGGCGGTTCGGCGGATTTTGATGGATCCGTCAGCTCAAACGGCAGTCAGGCCAACGCAACTGGCTCTATTACCTGTGAAAAGCTAAAGCTCGCACCGAAGGGTTCTCCCGCATCCAAAGCTGTCACCATCAAATACGCCATGAACATGAACCTCGACCGAGAGACCGGAACCATCACCCAAGGGGACACCGCGATCGGCAAGGCCATTGCCCGACTCACCGGGGGGTTTCAGACCCAGGGTGAAACGCAGGTGATGAACCTGAAACTTAACGCCCCAAACATGCCGATCGATGAACTGGAGCCGATGCTTCCGGCCTTGGGCGTAGTGCTCCCCTCGTCATCGAAGCTGCAAGGTGGAACACTATCGGCCGACTTGGCCATCACTGGTCCCCTCGACAAGGTGGTGATTGCCGGCCCAGTGCGGATGTCCAACACGAAGCTAGCCGGTTTCGATATGGGTTCGAAATTAGGAGCGTTATCAGCCTTTAGCGGAAAGGCTCCCTCGAGTCGCGACACAACCATTCAGAATGCCAGCTTGAATGCGCGGATCGCTCCTGAGATGACGAGAGCCGACGCCATTAATGTGACGATACTATCCCTCGGCGTCGTGACCGGGGCTGGCACGATTAGCCCGGCCGGGGCGCTTGATTTCCATATGCTGGCCGACCTGCAGAGCGACAGGGCCGACGCACGGGCGCAAAGAACCGGGCGGGGGGGCGACAGGGGAGGTGTGTCCTTCATGATTCAAGGAACGACATCAGACCCAAAATTTGTTCCGGACGTGGGAAGTATGGCCGGTAACGCTGCTAAAGGGGCGCTACAGAAATCTGTCTCTGGAAAGACCGGCTTAGGCGGCATGTTAGGGAAGAAGAGGAAGTAGCGCTGCGCTTGGCACGGACCTCTAATCCATAAGGATAGGCTGCCGCCTTTCCTGGTCACTGCGTCAATTTGTGGGAACGCTGACAGGCAGACCTAAACATCGTGACGTTACCGCAACCAACTCCACAATGATAAGGAGGGCATTCCAATGAGGTTCAGAATAATCGCTTCGAGCCTTGCTATGATCTTGCTCGCTGGAGGTTTGGCGAGTGCCGGAGATTCACCCGACAAGAAACGGGAAAAGATTCGCAAGATGGCGGGTCAAACACTGCAAGATTTGTACAAGGCGGAACCCACATCTAGGGCGGCTATCGAAAAGTCCGCCGGATATGCCGTGTTCAACAACATGGGGACGAACCTGTTGCTGTTGAGCACGGCGCGTGGCGCGGGAGTCGCCGTCAACTCCAAGACCAAGCAGGAAACCTTCATGAAGATGATTTCGGCTGGCGCCGGTCTGGGTATCGGAGTGAAAGACTATCGCGTGATATTCGTGTTTGCGAACGATAAGGCGCTGGCCAGCTTCCTCGATTCTGGCTGGTCGGGTTCAGCACAAAGTGATGCTGCCGCGAAGGCTGGAGAGAAGGGCGCAGCCTACTCGGGAGCGGTCGAGGTTGCCCCGGGTGTCTGGGTCTACCAGATTACCAAGAATGGTCTCGCGCTCCAGTTGACCCTGCAGGGTACGAAGTACTACAAGGACGACGACCTCAACAAGAAATCATAGCTCCTGATCGCGAAGCGCGGAGCTACAAATACTGCGGTGCACGTGTGCACAGGGAAGACAAAGGGATAAGGATGTCATCTCGTGGATTCGCCCAACATTAAGGAGAACAAAACTAAACGGACCGATCTCGGGGGAGGCCGGTTCCTTCACCAGCCACGGACTGGCCGTAACATGTCGTTCCCTCTCTGTCGCGCACTGAGGTCTGTATGGCAGACGATCATGTAAATCATACATCCGAAGTGGCAGATCCCATTGATGGCCGCCCTTGCGGAGACCGATCCCGACAAAGTGCTGGAACGAGTGAAAGAGGCCCAGCAGGCAATGTCCAAGCGTTTTTGGGCAATTTCACGCGGCACCTCTCATGAAGCAGAAATTGAAGCGATTCAGAAGGCGATGAGCACTCTGGAGGTTCTCAGGAGAAAGGCTAGTCAGCCGAAGGCGTCCTGAGTACGAGGGGACAGACAAGAAAGCACAAATCAACGCATGAAGTGTTGAAAACGGAAGGGGATGCGATGAAAAAACTGATGCTAGCGGTGTTGCTGACAGGCACATGGTTGCTGTCGGTCCCCAGCCTGCATACGCAGGCTGCACGTTCAGGACAAGCTTCCACGGCTTCCAGCAAGGAAGATCAGGGTTCGATCGACAAGAGCGTTGCATTGCTCCGGCAGGACCTTCGATCAGGTAAGAAGCAGGTCATCGCGGCCAGCCTTCGGCTCACGGACGCGGAGGCTACCAAATTCTGGCCTGTGTACGATCAATACAGTGCGGAGTTGAGCAAACTGGGGGACCAGCGATACGCGTTGCTTAAGGAGTACGCAAACGGTTTCTGGACGTTGACCGACAATCAAGCCCTAAGCCTTATAAAGCGATCGCTTTCGCAGGACGAACAGGTTGCGCAGCTACGCAGCAAGTACGTCCCGATCGTGAATAAGGTTCTACCGGGGACAAAGACGGCCACGTTCTTTCAACTGGATCGTTACATCAATAGGTTAATCGAGCTGCAAGTGTCGGGGGAGATTCCGGTTGTACAAGAGCAAAAGTAGTCGTGACGCAGTGGATCCACAAAACGCGATAACCCTCACTATTGAGGTCTGGTAAGTGATTCCATAACAATGGCGGCTCCGATGCCCCGGGCTTTTGGTTGGTTGGCACCACCAAAGCTTACTCGGTAGAAAGGAGCCGAACATGATCACTATATCGGTGATGACGCCGAATACGTTTACTCCCGCTCCCTCCACGCCAGCGCTCTAGAGTGAGAGTTTGCTCAACTCAGCTCCAGCTCAACTCAACTCCACCCCCCGCCCACGCCCCGCGCGTACCTGTTTACTACTTAATCAAGCGCTCTGGCAGGCCCTCCTTCCCTCCTCCCATCAAGCATTTGACGGGGTACTATGACCTGAGGGGAAAATGCTACACCCCACCTCCCAGGGTCCCCTGCCCGCTGGCCTAGCTAGTGGCAGGGCGGGGCGAGCGCGAGCAGGGGGCGTGAAGTGCGGGCGAGTGTTTGCTGGCGAGCGCGGCGTGCGGGGGGAACGTGCGGGGCGCGGGAATCTCGCAGCGTCGGGCGAAGAGGGCCACCCGTCCGGACGGTGTCGATACCCACGTCTCGCCCCCCGCGAGACCCTTCGACTGCGCTCAGGGCAGACTGTGGGACACCCCCGTTGTTGCTAGGGCGTGCCAAAGTCTGTTTGCGTCTATACTAACCGCGGGAGACTAGGGCCACCCGCCCCGATGAAACTTTCCGTGACTAAGAACTGAGAGACTAATCGGCCAACGTCGAGCATCCGAGGCATTGACAGGCACCGGGCGAAACTGATCGGTCTCGTTGTGATGGTAGTCACTGACTGCGATTTCTGCACGGAACCATACTCGCAGCGTTGCACTGAGGGACTGCCAAATACTAGGATTTTTTCTCGCAGGTCTCGTTTCCCCTCGCATTCTCCCGCAGATATATTATCTGGCTTAGGAGTCTGCCGATGATTCTTCGCCGCCGCTTCGCAGTCCAATCTTTTCTTGGTCTCTTCTTTGTGCTGCTTGTCCTATTCGGATGTGGAGGTGGGGGAGGCAACAACACTCCCCCTCCCCCTCCTCCACCGCCAGGTCCCACAACTGTAACTATTGTTGAAGGCGACCAGCAAAGCACATTTGCGGGCGGGATGCTTCTAGTCCCTTTGCATGTATGGGTTAGCAGAGCGGACGGCAGTGTCCCGAACTCGGCGACGGTGACCTTTTCCGCCCCTGCGGGAGTGCAACTCACGCCAATCGAACTAACAATCGGCCCCAAGGGAGATGCTCGCACATTGGTTTACTTACCTGCCATCCCACACACTGAATTCGATATCGTAGCGACTGCTGACACCGGCGGCACGGCTACGTTTCACGAGTTCACCGGGCCTCAAATCATCCAAGTATTTGGCAATGCTTCAGTGCTTAATGGGGCACCCGCAGCAGACGGAACTTTCTTTGCCATGGGGCAAGGCACAGGGATCAATGAAAGTTGCAGTTCCGCCGTTTTTGCCACTGATGGCACGCTGAGAGCTTTGCTAGGGCCTGCCCTTCAAAAACCCAATATTCCTGATCCGGCTATCCTAGGCTGGAACGGGAACGCGTTTGGGTCCCCGGTTGTTTCAGGACGAGATGGAATGATTTATCTCAACGCTGGTCCTGGAATTGAGGTTCTGAGCACAAATCTCGATCTTGTACGGTTCATCGATCCGGTGTTCGCCAATCGTACGGTGGAACCAGAAGACCTTTTCGCGGTAGACAAAAATGGTAATGTGTATGCAGTCTCATCGACGAATTCGGATCAGCCCACAATTCAGATACTGGGCCCGGATGGAAGGGTGCAGAAGTCTCCCTCGGTGTCGTTGCCAGTGGGTACGAGTGCAATCGGTATCGGGGTAAATGATACAGGGAATTTTGTATTACTAGCTTCCGACGGGTCAGGCAATAACAGTTTGCGAGAATTTGATTCCACTGGCAATCTGGTCAAGTCTGCAACGCTCACGTTTTCTAGTGCCCCCACTCGCATGGTGCAGGACTCCCAGGGCAGGTTTGTTATTGCGGCGTTCCACGACGTTTATGTCTTTGATCAACAGTACAACCAGGTTATGCATATCCAATCTGGGGATCCAACATTCGGTTCCGATTTTCGAGGTATGGATATTGACTCAAACCTCTACATGCTGAAATCAGGCAACTACACGTTTGAACTGGTCAAGTATGACACTCATGGAAACAAGTTATGGTCCACGGGATCATCTCCATTTGATGATCCAAACACTGTATATCCCTCGCCATTCCTGATTCAGCGTACTCCTTCCGTGGTGAGTGACCCTGTCACAAACGACGTGCTGATTCTCAATGGCGGGCGGGTTTTTGTCTATGCGAACGGCGTCTACCAGACCACATTTCAAGCACCGGCGAATGTTTCTATGGGTCTTGACAGTAATCGAGAGCTCTACTTTCCTGTTTACGACGCCAACTTCCAGACCTCTTCAGTGAAGGTTACGGATATTACCGGCAAGCTACTGCGCACGATTGCTGTTCCAGGCTTTGGCAAAGCCAGCGGAATAGCGATTGATCCAAATGATAATAAGTACCTCATGGACGTTGCCAATGTCGCGGTTCTGGTACTCGACGCGTCTGACAACAACATCGGAAGCGTGAAGCTCAATCTTCCGCAGGGCCGGACGTTTGACGACGGTGGGATTGCTTGGTCTCCTGACGGGACTCTGGTCTTGAGTATCAGTTCCTTGCTAGACGTGGGATCCTCACTCCCTGCAAGCTACGTCAAGAAGATCCAAGTGGACGGAACGGAACTCTGGAGCACATCCATAACGTCAGACTGGTCCCGGGTCCACAATGTGGCGGTGGACGATATGGGTCGGATTTATGTATTGCGTGGCTTGGCACTGGAGATTTGGGACGAAAACGGCAACAAGACGGGGTGGGCTGACCGAGCGGTTTCCGGAAATGACGGTGTCGACCTGATCGGATTAAGCAGCTTGAATGGCCAAGTTCTTATGTACCAGGGTGGACGAGTATTCGCCCTCTCCCCTCAATAGATTTCACCCGGCACTCAGGCTACTGGCAGGCTTTGTAGCGGGCTTCCCCTATCGCCTGCACTTGAGTTGCCCTAGTGCCCGTCGCCTCGTCACAACTTCCCGGCATTGGACTCGTACATTGAAAATGACGGAGGCGGTCGAGAGTTGGGTGCTTTTCAGTGGCAATTGACGGAAGATGCTAGTGTAAACAGTCTTGCTAATTGGCTGTCTAAGGGCAAGTTTCCTAATCTTCGGATTCTTCGAGAAATCTTGCGAGCTCTCACCGCTCCATTACTTGGTCAAGTTCGACCGAGTGCCAACTCTTGAAAGGTTGGAATTGTACTTCAGGCTTAGGGGGCGACACCAAGCAGAACCAGTCTGGTTTCGTCGCTCAGTTTCCACACGATTTCGCGGGCGATGGCGCCCGCGCCACACTCATCGTGTCAGCCGGTTGTACTTCTTCAGCACTTCTCTCAAGCGGTCGTGGGGCAGCGCGATGACGGTGTGGTCGTTGATGCCGGTCATGGTTTCGGCGGCGATCATGGCGTTGACGACCGCTTCTTCCGTGGCCTGGACGGTGGCGAGGAAGATGGGATTGAGGTCGTCGTTGGGGAGCATTTTCAGGTCGTGGACGCCTTTGGGGGTGGCGGCTCCGGCGTTGGCGGTGGAGAAGGCGATGAAGATGTCGCCGGAGCCGTCGCCGGAGTAACTGCCGTTGCGTCCGAGGCCGAGCGAGGCACGGCGGACGGCGCGCTTGAGTTGCGTGGGGATGAGCGGGGCGTCGGTGGCGACGACGATGATGATGGAGCCGGTGTCGTTCTTGAAGACGGTGTGCTCGGGGATTTCGC
>Ga0335082_10001369_pt1 | contig 25978 bp, 21 predicted proteins | sample Lox_Sample_41_FD_206718 | JGI IMG/M metagenome (GOLD analysis project Ga0335082, IMG submission 206718) | Soil microbial communities from Loxahatchee National Wildlife Refuge, Florida, United States - Lox_Sample_4.1 | ecosystem: Environmental > Terrestrial > Soil > Wetlands | place: USA... | reverse complement strand
AGTAGAAGGGGTTGTGCGTCCCCGAGGCCGTCAGCGCCGGGTTCGTGTTCGACGGCGAGAACAAGACGATGCCCTTGTCGCCGAGCGTGGAATCCGCGACACCGAGGGCCGCACCCGAGCAGCTCGTGCCGATCACGGCGACGATCTGCGCGTTCGCGGCGAGCTTCGTCGAGCCGGCCTGCCCGCCCTCGGACGAGCACTTGTCGTCCTCGTTCTGGAGGGTCACGTTGTGGCCGTCGATCTGGCCGTCCTTCTGATCGAACGTCCCGTCGAGGTAGTCCAGCGCGAGCTGGACCCCGTAGAGACTGTCCAGGCCGAGGTTCGCGTTGTCGCCGCTCACCGACAGGAGCGTCCCGATCTGGATCGGGTCGTTCGCCCCCACGGTGACGCAGCCGAAGTCGACGGTCGTGCAGTCCACCGTCCCCCCGCCGCTGCCGGCCGGCGTCGAACTGCTGCTCTTCGAGCATGCGGCGCCGAGCAGCGCCAGCACACCGAGCATCGCGATGGGGGTTACCCACCTTCCGTGCTTCATGCAGCCCCCTTTCTGGAACCGAGCGAGATAGTGGGCTTTGGTACCACATCCGCTCGGCGCAGGCCAATCACTCCGGAGGACCGTTCCCCCGCTCCCGGATACGGGCGCGGGCGCCCGGCGGGATGGCTCAGGCCCGCGGGATCGCCGTCCGGAACGCTTCGGCGAGGTTCTGGACGGCCCCGGCGCCTCCGTCTGCGAGGGCGGCCATCAGCGCCGATCCGACGATGACGCCGTCCGCGAACGAACACGCCTGGGCTGCCTGCGGGGGGGTCCCGATACCCACCCCCACCAGCAACGGGAGGTCCGTGAGGGGTCGGAGCGCCTCGACCACCTCGCGTGCCGCTCCGCCGAGTTCCTCGCGGACGCCGGTAACGCCGTAGGTCGCGACGCAGTAGACGAATCCTCGCGAGGCCGCCGCGATGGCCGCATAGCGGGTCTCGGCCGTCCCCGGCGCGGCGAGCAGGACGACGTCGATCCCCCGTTCGACGGCGGCCGCCTCGAACGCCGCCGCCTCATCGACGGGGAGATCGGGCACGATCGCGCCGGCGACGCCGGCGGCGGCCGCATCGTCGAGGAACGCCTCGACGCCGCGACGGAACACCGGGTTCACGTACGTCATCACGGCGACCGGGATGCGCAGATCGGCGGCGCGCACCGTGTCCAGGACGTCCGCCGGCCGCGTGCCGCGTTCGAGGGCGGTCGAGGACGCCTCCTGGATCACGCCGCCGTCCATGATCGGGTCGGAATGCGGGATGCCGATCTCGAGCGCGTCCGCGCCGGCGGCTTCGAGGGACCGCAGCAGGTCGGCGTCGACGCCGGGATACCCGCCGGTCACGTACGGCACGAAGGAGCGACCGCCGCGATCGCGGACGGCGCGGAGCGTGGCGCCGAGCGCGCTCATCCCGTCCCCAGGGCGGCCCGGACGGTGTCGAGATCCTTGTCCCCTCGGCCCGACAGGCACACGAGCACGCGGGCCCCTTCGGGGAGCGGGCGATGCATGAGCCAGCCGATCACGTGGGACGGCTCCAACGCCGCGATGATGCCCTCGGTCCGCGCCAGCAGCTGCAGCCCTGCCAGCGCCTCCTCGTCCGTCGCGCTGACGTAGCGCGCGAGCGCCGCATCCTTCAGGTACGCGTGTTCGGGGCCGACGCCCGGATAGTCCAGGCCGGCCGAGATCGAATGCGTCGGCGCGACCTGCCCGTCGGCGTCCTGGAGGAGGTACGAGAGCGCGCCGTGGAGCACGCCGGGATCCCCCTGCGTCAGCGAGGAACAGTGGCGGCCGAGCTCGCTGCCGGTGCCGCCCGCCTCGACGCCGATCAGCTGCACGCCGGGAGCGCCCACGTACGCGGTGAAGATCCCGATCGCGTTCGAGCCGCCGCCCACGCACGCCAGGACGAACCCCGGATCGGCCCCGATCCGCGCCGCGTACTGGGCGCGGGCTTCGTCACCGATCACGCGCTGCAGATCGCGCACCAGCATCGGGAACGGATGCGGGCCCACGACCGAACCGATCACGTAGTGGGTCGTGCGCACGCTGGCCGCCCAGTCGCGCAACGCGGCGTTCACGGCCTCCTTCAACGTCTTCATCCCCGCCGTCACCGGGACGACCTCGGCGCCGAGCAGCTTCATCCGGGCGACGTTCGGCGCCTGCCGATGCGTGTCCTCCTCCCCCATGTACACCACGCACGGGAGGCCCAGGAGCGCACACGCGGTCGCGGTGGCGACGCCGTGTTGGCCGGCGCCGGTCTCCGCGATGATCCGCTCCTTGCCGAGCCGCTTCGCGAGCAGGACCTGCCCGAGGGCGTTGTTGATCTTGTGCGCGCCCGTGTGGGCCAGATCCTCGCGCTTGAGCCAGATGAACGCGCCGAGCTCATCGGAGAGTCGCGACGCGTACGTGATCGGCGTCGGCCGTCCGGCGAAGTCCGCGAGCAGCGCCGCGAGCTCGCCGCGGAACCCCGGATCGTCACGGAGCACCGACCAGGCGGCGGCGAGCTCGTCGAGCGCCGGGATCAGCACCTCCGGCGCGTAGCGCCCGCCGTACGCGCCGAACCGGCCCCGCGCGTCGGGGACGGGCGCGAGCTCCACACCGCTCATCGTTCGGCCTCCTCCCCGCGCAGTTGCCGGACCTTCGCCGACGGATCCGGTGCGCGCATCAGCGCCTCGCCGACCAGGATGGCAGATGCGCCGGCCTCGACGGCCGCGACCGCGTCGGCGCGCGAGGCGATCCCGCTCTCGAGCACGGCGGTCCGCCCGGCCGGCACCTGCCGGAGCCGCTCGAGGGCGGCGTGCACGTCCACCTCGAGCGATTCGAGGTCGCGCGCGTTGATGCCCACGACCTCCTGATCGGTGGCGAGCGCCCGCTCGAGATCCTCCTCGCCGTGGGTCTCGAGCAACACCCCCATCCCGAGCTCCGAGGCGCTGCCGAGCAGCGACGCCAGCGACGGGTCGTCCGCGGCGGAGGCGATGACCAAGATCGCGTCGGCCCCGGCGGCGCGCGCCTCGAGCACCTGCACCGGCTGGAGGAGGAAGTCCTTCCGGAGCACCGGCACGCCCACGGCGGCCCGCACCCGGGCCAGATCCTCGAGCGAGCCCCCGAAGTACCTCGGCTCGGTCAGCACCGAGATCGCGGCGGCACCCGCGGCCTCGTAGGCGCGCGCCTGCGAGACGGGGTCGACGCCGGGCGCGATGTCGCCGGCGCTCGGGGACGCGCGCTTGACCTCGGCGATCACCGCCGGCGAACCGGTGCGGAGCGCCGCGGCCCACGGACGGGCCGGTGGGCGGGCGGCGGCGGCGGCCTCGAGCGCCGGCAGGTCGAGCGGTCGGTCGGCCAGATCCCGGCGCGTCTGGGCGAGCACATCGGTGAGGAAGCCCATGGGGCGGGGAGTCTACCGACGCCGCTCCGGGCGAGCCTGCTTCAGGCCGCCGCCCAGGCGAACGCAGCGGGAAGGTCCAGGTCACCGAGCAGCGCCGCGCGACCAACGACCGCCGCGCCGGCTCCGGCGTCGCGGACCGCCCGGAGGTCCTGGAGCGAGCCGATCCCCCCGGCCGCGATCACCGGCAGGCCGACCCTCGCGACCCGCCGGATCAGCGCGACGTCGGGGCCGCCGCCCGATCCCACGCGGGCGAGCGACGTGACCAGGAACCCCGGCGCCCCGGCCGTCGACAGCCAGCCGAGCGTGCTCATCAGATCGAGGTCGACGCGGGCGATCCCGCGGCCTCGGATCCTGCCGTCCTGCTCCTCGATGCCCACCACGCCCCGGCCGCGCGCGGCGGCAAGCAGCGCCGTCGCCGCGGCCTCGTCGACGAGCGCTGCCGAGGCCAGGACGAACCGCGCGGCGCCGGCGTGCAGGTAGAGCTCCGCGAGCTCGGTCGTGGCGATCCCACCGGCGACCTCGAGCCGAACGTCGGGCACCGCCTCCGCGATCGACGCGACGACCTCGAGGTTCGACGGTGAGCCCGAGAAGGCCAGGTCCATGTCGACGACGTGCAGCCACGAGGCGCCGGCCTCGGCGAACGCGTGCGCGGCCTCGACGGGATCGCCGGCGAAGGCGTCGATCGGCACGGGGCCCGACGACGTCGAGGCGCCGAGCCGGCCGCCGACGATGTCGATCGCGGGGAGCACCGTGAAAGGCACGGTCGAACGATAGCTGCGGCGCCTAGCCGAGCCGCGCCGCGTTCGCCCCGAGCAGCTCGCGGAGCTCGCCCAGCAACCCTCCCCCGGCGTCCACCGAGAACGACCCGAGCGCGAGCGGCTGCACCCCGTCGGACGAGACGAAGCGGAGCTGCACGGCCGCGCCACCGGGATGCGCCTCCAACAACCGCTTCAGCTTCGCGAGGACCGCCGGCGTGCACGCCGTGGCGGCCAGGTCGACCACGAGGGCCTCGGGCGCCGACGGCGCTCCATCGGGCCCGAGCACCGGCTCCCGGATGTCGTTCGCCCGGATCTGGAGCTCGCGGCCCCGGAGGTCGATGCGGCCGGTGACCAGGACGATCGCGTCGGGCTCGATCAGGTGCGGCACGGCTTCGTAGACGCTCGGGAACGCCATCACCTCGACGCCGCCGGCGAGGCCCTCCAGCCGGAACTGCGCGTACGGCTCGCCGCGGCGGGAGTACTTCCGGGCGAGCGTGCCGATGATGCCGCCGATGGTCACGAGGTCCCCGTCGCCGAGCGACGGCAGGTCCCCGATCTGATGCGTCGTCTGCGCCCGGAGCGTCGCGTCGACGCCGAGCAGCGGGTGGTCGGTCACGAACTGCCCGAGCATCTCCTTCTCCTTCGACAGGAGCAGTCGCTTCTCCAGCTCGGGCCCCTCGAGCGAGGCCTCGTCGATCTCCGACAGCTGCCCGTCGCCGCCACCGAACAGCGAGAACTGACCGGCGGCCTCCGCCTTGCGCTCCGCGAGGATCGGCGCCGCGACCTTCTCCCAGGCGGCCTGCTCCCCGACCTGCTGCACGAGCCCGCCCCGGGTGTACCCGAGGGAGTCGAAGGCGCCCGCGAAGATCAGCGACTCCAGGACGCGCTTCGTGAGGGCGCCCGGCTCGACACGCCGGCAGAAATCCGCGAACGACACGAACGGCGCCCCGGCCCTCCGCGCGTCGAGGATCGCCTGGACGACGCCCTCCCCGACGTTGCGTACCGCCGAGAGCCCATAGCGGATCGCGCGGCGGTCTCCCGGCGCCGGCGCGAAGTCCATGTCCGACTCGTTCACGTCCGGAGGCAGCACCTCGATCCCCATGCCGCGGCACGCGTAGAGGTAGTACGGCTTGCGGTCCTTGTCGTCCTTGACCGATGTGAGGATCGCCGCCATGTACTCCACGCGGTGGTTCGCCATCAGGTAGGCCGTCTGATACGCGATGTAGCCGTAGGCGCAGGCGTGCGCCGCCGGGAACCCGTAGTCCGCGAACGGCTCGATCATGTCGAACAGGTCGACGGCCAGTCGCTCCGGATGTCCCTGCGCGCGACAGCCCTCGACGAACCGCGTGCGCTCCGCGCCCACCAGCTCGCGCTTCTTCTTCGCCATGACCTTCCGGAGCGTGTCGGCCTCCGCCATCGAGTAGCCGGCCACGGTCACGGCGATCTGCATGATCTGCTCCTGGTAGACCATGACGCCGTACGTCGAGCCGAGCGCCGCTTCCAGGTCGGGGTGCGGGTAGGTGACCTTGCGCCGGCCGTGCTTGCGTTCGGCGTACTCGGTGTGCAGGCCGTTGTTCAGCGGTCCCGGGCGGTACAGGGCGACGCACGCCATCAGGTCCTCGAAGCGGTCGGGCTCGAGCAGCTTGACCAGGCTGCGCACGCCCGGTGACTCCATCTGGAACACGCCGGTGGTTTCGCCACGCCGGAGCATCGCGTACGTCTCGGCGTCGTCGAGCGGCACGTGGTCGATGTCGAGGTCGACGCCGCGGTTACGCAGGTGGCGCACGGTGTCCTCGATCACGGAGAGGGTCCGCAGCCCGAGGAAGTCCATCTTCAGCAAGCCCAGCTGTGCCACGCCGTTCATGTCGAACTGCGTGACCATCTTCTTCGACTCGTCCCGCGAGTCCTTCGTGAGCTTCAAGGGGAGGTAGTCCACGAGGGGCGCGTCGCCGATCACCACGCCGGCCGCGTGCACGGAATCCTCCCGGCGGAGGCCCTCGAGGGCCCGCGCCGTATCGACGATCTCGCGGGCCTCCGGTTCGCGCTCGTACGCCTCCCGGAGCTCGGGGCTGATCTCGAGCGCGCGGTCGATCGGCTCGTCGCGACCCATCACGGCGGGCGGGTACATCTTGCAGAGCCGATCGCCGACGACCGGCGGGAACCCCAGGACGCGGGCCGCGTCGCGGATCCCCTGTTTCCCCTTGATCGTCTGGAACGTGACGATCTGCGCGACCCGGTCCGAGCCGTACCGCTCGGTGGCGTAGCGGATCACCTCGTCGCGGCGGCGCTCGTCGAAGTCCATGTCGATATCCGGCATCTCGACGCGATCGGCGTTCAGGAATCGCTCGAAGAGCAGGCCGTACCGCAAGGGATCCAGGTCGGTCACGCGCAGCGAGTACGACACGACCGAGCCGGCCGCCGAGCCACGGCCGGGACCGACCCGGATCCCCTGCTCCCGCGCGAACCGGATCAGGTCCCACACGATCAGGAAGTAGCCGGCGAACCCCATCTTCGTGATGACCGCGAGCTCGTGGTCGATCCGTTCCACGACCTCGGTCGGCAGCGGCGAGCCGTACCGCTCGGCCGCGCCGCGCTCGACGAGCTCGCGCAGGTACGCCTCGAGCGGCTCGCCCGCCGGCGTGTCGAACCGCGGCAGCCGGTACTCCGTCCGGTGCTCGACGAGGATCCGCTCGAGCTCCGGCAGCAGTTGCACGCGCTCCGCGATCCGCAGCGTCTGGTCGCACGCCTCCGGCAGCTCGCGGAAGACCTCCCGCATCTCCTCCGAGCTCTTGAGGTAGAACGCGTCGGAATCGAACCGCAGCCTCTTCGGATCGGACTGGAGCTTCTGCTGCTGGATGCACAGCAGCACGTCGTGCGGCTTCGCGTCTTCCTTGCGGATGTAGTGCAGGTCGTTCGTCGCCACGATCGGCACACCGATCGACCGTGCGATGCGGACCTGCTCGGCGATGATCTTCCGCTGGTCGGCGAGGCCGTGGTCCTGGAGCTCGATGAAGTAGTTCTCGGCGCCGAAGATGTCCCGGTAGCCGGCGGCCACCTCCTCCGCGCGGTCGGATCGCCCGGCCACGAGGAGCACGCCCAGCTCGGAGGAGAGGCATCCCGAGAGGCAGAGCAGCCCCTCCGCGTGCTCCGCCAGCAGCTGCCGGTCCATGCGCGGCCGGTGGTAGAAGCCCTCGAGGTGCGCCAGCGAGACGAGCTTGAGGAGGTTCCGGTACCCCGCCTCGTTCTCCGCCAGCAGGGTCAGGTGGTGGTACTTCTCCTCGCTCTCCCCGGGCGTGCGGTCGAACCGCGAGCCGGGAGCCACATACGCCTCCACGCCGATGATCGGTTTCACGCCGAGTTGCCGGGCGGTCCCGTAGAAGCGGAGGGCCCCGAACATCGCGCCGTGATCGGTGATCGCCACCGCGGGCATCCCGTGCCGGACGGCCTCGGTGAAGATCGTCGGGGCCTGCGGGTTCGAGCGCGGCGCCTCGATCCGGGCGGCGCCGTCCAGGAGCGAATACTCGGAATGGGTGTGCAGATGGACGAAGCCTGAGCCCGACATGCTCGCGGTCTGTGACCTTCCTGGCGCGTTATCCACAGGTTCCCCGGCGGCTGTGGATACTTACACGGCTGTGATTCGCGGGGGTCGCCAACGTACGCCGGGCCCCGGGCGGCGTCAAGGTTGCAGGTCGTCGCGGGCGCGATCGAGGGCCTCCGAGAGCTCCGCCGGCAACGGCTCCTCCACCGCGACCCGCTCGCCCGAGAACGGATGCACGAAGCCGATCCGCCACGAGTGCAGGAACGGGCGCGAGAGCCCGAGCACGCGCGCCGCGTCGCCGGCCCCGCCGTAGGCCCGGTCGCCAAGGATCGGGTGGCCGATCGCGGCCAGGTGCACACGGATCTGATGGGTCCGCCCGGTCTCGGGTGCGGCCTCGAGCAGCGTCGCCCGGCCCAGGCGATCACGGACCTCGAAGGCCGTGACGGCCGGCCGTCCCTGGGTGCGGTCGACCTCGATCCTCGCGGCCCTGCGTCCGAGCGGCGCGTCTACCGTGAAGCTGTCGTGCTCGGGATGGCCACGCACGAGCGCGAGGTATCGCCGCTCGACCGCGTGCCGAGCGAACATCGCCTTGAGCGCGGCGAACGCGCGGTCCGTCTTCGCCACCACGAGCAGACCGCTCGTCCCGGCGTCCAACCGGTGCACGATCCCCGGGCGGAGGGGCCCGCCCGACGGCGCGAGCGGGACCTCCATGCCGATCAGTCGGTTCACGAGCGTGCCCCCTGGGCGCGCCGGCGTCGGATGCGTCAGCAGGCCGGCGGGCTTCGCGACCACGAGGAGGTCGGCGTCCTCGTAGCGGACGGGCACCGGTGGACCTTCGGGGCCGATCGTCGGCGCGCCGGGAAGCTCGACGGTCAGCCGCTCGCCGCCGAGCAACCGGAAGGACTTCGGCCGCGGCGTGCCGTCGACGAGGACGTCGCCGGCGACGATCGCGCGTTGGACGTCGGCCCGCGGGGCCCCGGTGAGCTCGGCGACCACGGCGTCGAGCCGCCCGGGGCCGGCGCGGAGCTCCTCAGGCGCCATCGTCGGGGACCGGACGCGAGCCGCCGCCGTCCCGGAGCGAGGACACCGCCAGCAGGACCGCGCCGATCACGATCGCGCTGTCGGCCAGGTTGAACACCGGCCAGACGTGCACGTCGATGAAGTCCACCACGTGCCCGGTCATGCCGGAGCCGCGCACGGCGCGATCCGTCAGGTTCCCGAGCGCTCCGCCGAGGATCAGCCCGAGCGCGACCGAGGTCAGGACGCTCCGGCGCCGGAAGGCGGTCGCCGCGATCAGCGCCGACACGACGATCGTCGCGCCCGCGAAGAACCACGGAGCGCTCTGGCCGAGGCTGAACGCGCCCCCCGAGTTCGAGACGTACCGGAACGTCAGGACGCCAGGGATCACGTCCACCGGACCGGACGCGAACGCGCGCTCCGCCCACAGCTTCGTCGAACGATCCAAGAGGTACGCGAGCGCCGCGGTGCCGAACAGGATGGTCCCCCCGCGCCGGGCAACGCGGTCCACGCGGCTACCGGCGCGAGCGCGCCTGCGCGTCCTTGATGCACAGATCCACGTACGGGAGCGCCTTGATCCGCGCCTTCTCGATCGGCTTGCCGCACCGCTCGCAGATCCCGTAGGTGCCGGCGTCGATCTTCCGGAGCGCACGCTCGATCTTCTGGAGCAGGTCGCGCACGTTCTGCTCGATCGAGAGGTCCTTCTCGCGCTCGAAGGTCGCCGTGCCGGCGTCGGCCGACTCGTCGTCGAGACCGACGTCGCCCGACAGGTCCGACTGGGTCGCCGCGAACGAGCTGTCTTCGATCGTCGTGAGCTGCTCCTCCAGCTCGGCGTGCTCCTGCTCGAGCCGGACACGCAGCTCGTCGATCTCCTTCTTCGTGAGCTTGGCGTCGGCCATGGCGGCGAAGGGTAACAGACCGGCCGCTCCCAACAGCGTCCCGTGCAGGTCAGAGGGTGTTTGGCAGCTTCCGGACCGGCCGGTCGCCGGCCGCTCCGGTCGGCCCGAACCGAACGCTCGTTCGAGGCTGGATCGGGGCGTTCCCGGCCATCGCTTCCGGTAGGATGCCCGCACAGCGACGACGGGAACGCGTCGACGGAGCAGCGGGGCACGAGCGAGCCGGGACGGTGGGAGCCGGTGCCGAGCCTCCGCCGGCATCCTCCCCGAGCCCCTGCCCGAACCGGCGCGGACGGCCCGTGAGCCGCGGTAGGCGCAGGCGGGACCCGCCCGTGAGCGGGAGGCCACAGGCCGATGAGCGGCCGGATCCGTCCGGCAAGCGAGGTGGTACCGCGGGGCCCACGCCTCGTCCTCGCACCGAGGACGAGGCGTTCGCGTGTCTGGAGGCTCCGTGACGGCGTTCGAGACGGTCGATCCGAAGGTCCGCTTCCCCGAGCTCGAGGAGCAGATCCTCGCGTGGTGGGACGAGACGGACGTCTTCCGGCGTTCGCTCGAGCTGCGCGAGGGGGCCCCGACGTGGATCTTCTACGAAGGCCCGCCCACCGCGAACGGCAAGCCTGGCATCCATCACGTCGAGCCTCGAACGTTCAAGGACGTCTATCCGCGGTTCAAGACGATGACGGGTCACCTCGTGCCCCGGAAGGGCGGCTGGGACTGCCACGGGCTCCCCGTCGAGATCGAGGTCGAGAAGCAGATCGGCACCACCGGGAAGAAAGACATCGAGGCTTTCGGCGTGGCCGCGTTCAACCAGCTGTGCCGCGAATCGGTGTTCCGCTACGTCGGGGAGTTCGAACGCCTCACGCGACGGATCGGCTTCTGGATCGACATGTCCGACGCGTACCGGACGATGGACACGCACTACATCGAGTCGGTGTGGTGGTCGCTGAAGGAGCTCCATCGCCGCGGCTTGTTGGTCGAGGACCACAAGGTCACGGCGTACTGCCCGCGCTGCGGCACGGCCTTGTCCGACGCCGAGGTGGCGCTCGGATACGCCCAGACGGTCGACCCGAGCGTGTTCGTCCGGCTGCCCATCGTGGAGGCCCGCGATCCCTCGCTCGTCGGCGCCTCGCTCGTGATCTGGACGACGACGCCGTGGACGCTCCCGTCGAACACCGGCGTCGCCGTGGACGCGGAGGCCGACTACGACGAGGTCGAGCTCGACGGCGAACGGCTGGTGCTCGCCGCCTCGCTCCGGCAGGCGGTCCTCGGCGAGGACGGCGTGGTCCGCGCGACCCTTCGCGGTGCGACGCTGGTCGGCGCGCGCTACGAGCCGCCGTACCCGAACGTCGAAGGCGCGCACACGGTGGTCGTCGGCGACTTCGTCACCCTCGAGGACGGCACGGGGATCGTCCACCTGGCGCCGGCGTTCGGCGAGGCGGACCTGGAGGTCGGCCGGGCCAACGGCTGGCCGGTCTGGCGGCCGGTCGGCGACGACGGCCGGTTCACGGACCTCGCGCCGACGTTCGTGCGCGGCGCCTTCGTCAAGGACGCGGATCCGCTGATCGTCGAGGACCTGCGCGTGCGCGGCATCCTCGTCAAGGACGAGGCCTACGAGCACGCGTACCCGTTCTGCTGGCGGTGCTCGACGCCGCTCCTCTATTACGCGCGGCCGGCCTGGTACGCCCGCACGACGGCCGTGAAGGACCGGTTGCTGGAGGTGAACGCATCCGTGCGATGGGTCCCCGAGCACATCCGAGACGGCCGCTACGGCAACTGGCTCGAGAACAACGTCGATTGGGCGTTGTCGCGCGAGCGCTACTGGGGCACACCGTTGCCGATCTGGCGCTGCGCGAGCGGCCACGAGACCGCGGTCGGTTCGCTCACGGAGCTCGGCGAGCTCGCCGGCCGAGACGTCGCCGGCGTCGATCCGCATCGACCGGCGATCGACGAGGTGACGATCCCCTGTCCTCGGTGCGGGACGACGGCGACGCGCGTCCCCGAGGTGATCGACACCTGGTACGACTCCGGCGCGATGCCGTTCGCCCAATGGGGCTACCACCCCGACCTCGACCGCGGCATCGAGGCTTTCGAGCGCTCGTTCCCCGCCGACTTCATCTCCGAGGCGATCGATCAGACGCGCGGCTGGTTCTACACGCTCATGGCCGAGGGCGTCCTGCACTTCGACGCGAGCGCCTACCGCAGCGTCGTGTGCGTCGGCCACATCGTGGCGGAGGACGGCCGGAAGATGTCGAAGTCGCTCGGGAACATCTTCGATCCATGGGAGGCGCTCGACCGGCAAGGGGCGGACGCGCTCCGCTGGTGGATGCTGACGACCGGATCGCCGTGGGAGCCGCGCCGGATCGGCCACGACATCCTCGACGACGTCGTGCGGCAGTTCCTCCTGACGCTCTGGAACGTCTACGCGTTCTTCGTCACGTACGCGAACGCCGACGGCTTCGATCCCGACGGCGCCGCTGCCGCCGCGTCGCCGGCGGGCGGCGATGGGTCGGTCATGGATCGGTGGATCCTCTCGCGCCTGGCCGGCACCGTGCGCGAGGCGCGCGATCGCCTCGAGGCGTACGACGCGACAGGCGCCGGTCGCCGGATCGAGTCGTTCGTCGACGACCTGTCGAACTGGTACGTGCGCCGGTGCCGGCGCCGCTTCTGGAACCCCGGCGGCGAGGCGTCGGAGGATGTGCGCGCCGCGTTCGCGACCCTCCATCGGTGCCTCGTGACCGTGGCGCAACTCCTCGCGCCGTTCATGCCGTTCCTGAGCGAGGCGATGTGGCGCAACCTCGCCGCCGATCGAGGCGGGAACCCCGACTCCGTCCACCTGAGCGACTACCCCACCGTCGTGGAGAGCGATGCCGATCCCGCGCTCGAAGAGGCGATGACGACGGCGCGGCAGATCGTCGAGCTGGGCAGGCGCGTGCGGGCGGAGACGCGGACGCGGAACCGACAGCCGTTGGCGGAGGCCGTCGTGCACCTTGCCGGTCCGCACGAAGGGGTCGAGGGACTGCTCGGGATCGTCGCCGAGGAACTCAACGTGCGCGTGGTGCGGTTCGCGGAACCGGGGAGCACCTTCGGGCGATGGCGGGCGAAGCCGGACTTCAAGCTGCTCGGTCCGCGCCTCGGCTCCGCGGTGAAAGGCGTTGCCGCCGCGCTCGCGGCGGATGACGGCACGCTCGCCGGGACGCTCGCGAGCGGCAGCCCGGTCGAGGTGCCTGTCGGAGGCCAGGTGGTGACGATCGGGCCGGACGAGGTCGACCTCACGCAGGAGGTCCTCGAAGGGTGGGGTGTGGCGAGCGAGGGGGGGGCGACCGTGGCGCTGGAACTCGAACGCACCCCCGAGCTCGTGCGGGAGGGGCTCGCGCGCGAACTGATCCGGCTGATCCAGGACGCTCGTCGCGCCGCCGACCTCGCGGTCACCGACCGGATCGTGCTGCGCGTCGCGACGTCCGGCGACGTCGCGGAGGCGCTCCGCGCCCACCGGGACCTGATCGCCGACGAGACGCTGGCGACCGAGCTGATCGAGGGGTCACCGGCCGACGGGGACTTCGTCCAGCGGGCCGATATCGAGGGCGAGCCCGTCATGATCGGGATCGGCCGGGCCTGAGCGGTCGGGTCAGGTCTCCTCGCCCCAGAAGAGCTCTTTCAAGGAGGGGTCCCCGGCGGGCGCATCGCGTTCCCCGGCCTTCGTCGCGGCCGGGAGCGGCTCGTCGACGCGGATCGGCTCCTCGACCGGCAACGCCTGCGTTCGATCGACCTCCGGCTCCACGACCTCCGGCTCCACGATCGGCGGGGGGGCCTCCTCCTTCACGGGCGCGGGCTTCGCACCGCGAGCCTGCTTCGCCATCGACTTGACCGTCTCGGCGTGCTGCTGCACGAGACCGGCGATCCCCTGGAGGAACTCCTTCTCCTGTGCCAGGAACGCGCCGACCGCGGCGCGTTCCGCCGGCGTGGCCGCGACGCCCGCCGTGGCACCCGCGCGCGCATCCGCGGTGATCCTCGCCGCCTCGTCCCGCGCGCGCTGGATGATCTCGTCGGCCTGCCGGGCCACGTCGTCGAGGTCGGGCGCACCCACGACCGGTTGCGCGGCTGCCTGCGATCGAAGTCGCCGGTTCTCCTCGATCAGCGCCGAGACCGACTCGGTCAGTTGATCGAGGAACTCGTCGACGTCGCGCATCCGGTAGCCGTTCAGGCGCGAGACGCGGAACTCCTTCTGTTGGATCTCCATGGGCGAGATGGCCCGGGGGGATCCCGCGGGCGCGCGCTGCGCGTCCGATCGATCGTCCGGTTGGTGTGCCATCTCGGAACGGACCCCCTTCTCCCTCAACAGAACGCGGCCTGGAACACGAAGATGATCACGAACGCGACCAGCACCGACAGGTCGAACATACCCGCTTGCGGCACGACTTTGCGGAGCGGCCGGAGTCCAGGCTCGGTGACATCGTAGAGCAGGGTGTAGGCCCCCCGCAGCGGACCCGACACCGGCGGACGAACGCCGAAATACTCGAGCCATGACACCACGACGCGGATCAGGAGCAGGATCCACGCGACCGTGAGCGCCACGCAGATCAGCCTGCCGAACGGGTTCGCCGCGATCATCGGGCGGGAAGGCTAACAGCAGGCAGACGACCCCGCGCCCTGGCTCAGAGGATCAGAACTGGTTGTAGAACATGCCGTCCGCGATCTTCTCGCGCTCCTCCGCGGACACCTCGACATCGGCCGGAGTGAGCAGGTACACGCGGTTCGCGACCAGTTCGATCTTGCCGTCGAGCCCGTAGACGAGGCCCGACGCGAAGTCCACGAGACGCCGCGCGATCGCGTCCTCGGTGCTCTGGAGGTTCATGATGACCGCCGTCCCGCTCTTGAAGCGGTCGGCGACGTCGCGCGCCTCGTTGAACCGACGCGGCTCGGACTTGTGGATCGCCGAGGTGGCGGCGGTCGTCGATCGCGGCGCCGCGATCGTCCGGACCACGCCCTCGGCCTCCGACGGCACGTCGCGCACGGGCTGCGGCCGCATGTGGCGAACGGGAGCCGTGTCCGGCTCCGGGAGCTCGTCCACGTACTGATCGTCGTCCTCAACCAGACCCAGGTAGTTGAGCGTCTTCTTCCACACGCCGGCCATCCTCGCTTCCTCCTGTCACGGCGCCCGGGGACCGAACAGCGCCGTTCCGACGCGGACCATCGTAGCGCCTTCTTCCACCGCGACCTCGTAATCCAACGACATCCCCATCGACAGTTCCACCACGTCGGGATGGCTCCCGCGCAGTGCCTCCCGCAGTTCCCGCAGCCGGATGAACCACGGCCGCGCCTCCTCCGCGGTCGGCGTGGGTGGCGGCAGCGTCATCAGGCCCCGCAGACGGAGCCCCCCCAACGATCCGATCTGCCGGGCGACGGCGTCGAGAGCGTCGGGCGCAGCACCCGCTCGTCCACCCATCAGATCCACCTCGATCAGCACGTCCAGCGTCCGCCCCGCCCTGTCCGCACGTCCGGCGAGGCGTTGCGTGGCGTGCCCGCCCGCGACCGTCTCGACGACGTCGCTGAGGTCCGCGACGTGGTGGGCGGTGCCGGCCTGGAGCGTCCCGATGAAGTGCCAGGCGACGGGAAGGTCGGGGAGCTGTGCGCGGATATCGCGGAGCTCGGGGACGTAGTTCTCGCCGATCGCGTCGACCCCGGCGGCCGCGACCACGCGAACGGTGGAGGCGGCGACCGTCTTCGCCGCGGCCACGAGGAGGACCTCACCGGGATCTCGACCCGCACGTTCGGCCGCGCGGGCGATCCGGGCCCGGATCGCCGCGAGGTTCTCCAGCACGTGGTCCTCGGAGATCGCCACGGACCGAGGATAGAGACAAGGCGGAGAGGCTCTCCCGGAAGAGGCGGGGGAAGGTCGCCTCGTCCGATCGAGCCTCCCCGCCCCTCGTCGCGTGCGCGCGGGGCCGCGCGGGGCGGCGGACGGCTCAGTTCTTCAGGAAGTCCGGGATGTCGAGATCCTCCTCGGCGTCGAAGGACACCGGCGCGGGCGAGCCGACGTCCGTCCCGAACACCTCTCCCTCGTCGTCCTGCAGCAGCGACGGCAGCGGAGACTCCTCCGACGAGGTCCGCACGGGCTCCTCCAGCAGACGCGAGAGTCGGTTCTCGAACCGGTTGTCGCCGACCGGGCTGATCTTGTCGAAGCCGGCGGCGACGACCGTGACGCGGACCTCCTCGCCGAGCGCGTCGTCGACGACCGCTCCGAAGATGATGTTCGCGTCGGGATGCGCCACCCGCGTGATCGCGTCGGCCGCCATGTTCACCTCGTGCAGCGTCAGGTCGGTCGGTCCGGCGATCGACAGCAGCACACCCTTCGCCCCGTCGATCGACGACTCGAGGAGCGGGCTGGAGATCGCCGCCTTCGCAGCCTCGGCGGCGCGGTCGGCGCCGGAGCCGATCCCGATGCCCATGAGGGCGGACCCCGCGCCGGACATCACGGACTTCACGTCGGCGAAGTCGAGGTTGATCAGACCCGGCACCGTGATCAACGAGGTGATGCCGTCGACCCCCTGATACAGCACCTGGTCGGCCATCCGGAAGGCGTCGACCATCGGCATGCTCGGGTCGGCGACCTGGAGCAGCCGGTCGTTCGGCACCACGATCAAAGTGTCGACCGCCTTCTTGAGTTCGGTGATCCCGACGTCGGCCTGCGTCGCGCGCCGACGCCCTTCGAACCCGAACGGGCGGGTGACGACGCCGATCGTGAGGGCGCCGAGGGTGCGCGCGATCTCCGCGACGACCGGGGAGCCGCCGGTGCCGGTGCCCCCGCCCTCCCCGGCGGTGATGAACACCATGTCCGCGCCCTTGAGGATCTCCTCGATCTCATCGGCGTGTTCCCGCGCGGCGTTCTCGCCGACCTCCGCGTCGGACCCGGCGCCGAGGCCTCGCGTCGTCTCGCGCCCGATGTCGAGCTTGACCTCCGCGTCGGACATCAGGAGGGTCTGCGCGTCCGTGTTGACAGCGATGAACTCGACGCCCCGGAGGCCTGCCTCGATCATCCGGTTCACCGCGTTCACGCCGCCGCCGCCGATCCCGACCACCTTGATCACGGCCAGGTAGTTCTGTGGAGCGTCCATCATCGCCCTGTCCTCCGAGAGAGCCCCGGCTCGCCGTCGAGGGCACACACCTTGATCCCCCTGGCGTAGCTAACCCTCAGGTTGAACGTGATTGTTATATCTACCTCCAGTGGAGAGAGCGACGCTACTAAGAAAGACCGAAGCCGTCAAGCTCATGGTGGACCACGCGCTGATGCTCATTGCGGGTTCACGTGACAGTTCTCGCGACCGCAGTCGACCGCGTGGAGCTATCCCGGGAACGAGCTGCCGTCCGCCAAGATCGCGCTCGGCGCCCCGGGCACCGACACATCGACCGCCTGGAGCCCGACGCGTTCGCGCGCGGCCCACTGCAGGACGGAACGGAGGGCGGCCGCTTTCGCGTCGGCCTGTCCCCCTTGTCCGTACTCAACGCTCAGCCCGCCCGCGAGGTCGACCCGCAGGTCGTTGCCGACGCCGACGACGACCGCGGCGACGCGCGCGCGAAGCACCGGGGTCATCGCCGCGAGCGCCTGCGCGGCTGCCGTCCGGTCGGCGTCGCTCAGGTCCCCGAGCGCCGCACGGATCTCCGGCAGTCCGCCGGGAGAGGCGCCGGGCAACAGGACACCGTCGGTGGCGACCGCCACCCGCGTGTCCCCCTCGGACGTCTGCGCCACCGGGACCCGCTCGGTGATGCGGATCACGACGGTCCCCGGCAGGTCCCGCTCGACCTCGGCGTGCGCGACCCACGGATCGGTGGTGAGGGCGGCGTCGATCCGCCCCGTGTCGAGGTGGAAGACGTTCGTCGAGGAACCCAGGCCCGAACGCTGCAGGATCGCGTCGCGGCTCAGGACGCTGACGCCCTCGACGCGGACCGTCCGCAGCCCGAACAGCGGCGTGTACGTGGAGGCCACGAACAGCGCGAGCAGCACGAGCGGTGCCGCGACGAGCACGGCCGCTCGCACCCACGGGCGCAGGTGCGATCCGGGCCCGATCATCCGACCCCCCCGAGCAGCCGAACCTCCGGACGCAGGGTGATCCCCTCGGCGTCTTCGACGCGCTCGCGGATCTGCCCGATCAGCGCCAGGACGTCGGCCGCGGTCGCGCGCGGCCCCGCGATGATGAAGTTCGCGTGCTTCATCGAGACGGACGCGTCGCCGACCCGCAACCCTTTGAGCCCGGCCGCCTCGATCAGGGCCGCGGCGTGGCCGTTCGGCGGGTTCTCGAAGACGCTCCCACAGTTCGGTTCGGCGAGCGGCTGCGTCCGGCGCCGCCAATCGCGGGCCTCCTCCATGCGGGTCCGGATCTCGACCGGGTCGCCGGCGGCGAGCACGAGGGTCGCGCCGACCACCACCGCGTCGGCCGGGAGCGCGGACGTCCGGTACCCGAACGACATCTCGTTCCCGGTCCGATGCTCCGACGCACCCGACCGGAGCCGGAAGACCTCGACCCCGTCCACGAGGTCGGCCATCGCACGGTGGTGCGCTCCGGCGTTCATCCGCACGGCGCCGCCGAGGCTCGCCGGGATCGCGACCCCGAACTCGAGGCCGGCGAGCCCGTGCTGGAGCGCGACGCCGGCGAGCGCCGGCAGCGGCATCGCGCCGCCCGCGGCCAGTCGGTTCCCGTCGCGTCCGGCCCACCGATAGCCGCGGCCGAGCCGCAGCACGAGCCCGGCGAAACCGTCGTCCGGTACGAGCACGTTCGATCCCTTGCCGAGGATCGCCACCGGGAGGTCCGTCTCGACGACGGCGCGATGCACCGCGAGCAGATCGGCGTCATCCTCCGGCTCGAGGTACAAGGCCGCCCGCCCGCCGATGCGGAACGTCGTCAGCGGCGCCAGCGCGTACTCGGTGCGCAGACGCGGGCCGACGGCGTCGGCCAGGATCCTGTGCGCCGTCGCGAGGTCACGCATGCGGCAGGCGCTCCCCGTCCCGCTCGCGGATGCGCTCGATCGCTGCGTCCCCCAGCATCCAGACATCCCCGCACCCCATCGTGACCACGAGGTCGCCGGCTCGCACCTCGCCGTCGAGGAAGTCGACGACGTCGCGGCGGTGGGGCAGGTACAGGGTGCGCCGCCCCGGCGCGGCCAGCTGGACGCCGTTCACGACGAGCTTGCCGGTCACCCCGGGGATGGGCTCCTGCGTGGCGCCGTAGATGTCGGTGACGATCACGAGATCGGCCTCGGCGACGCTCGCGCCCAGCTCGCGCCACAGCGCCTGCACGCGCGGGTACCGGTGCGGCTGCACGAGCGCGATCAGCCGACCGGGGTTCCGACGGCGCGCGGTCGCGACCGTCGCCGCCATCTCCGCCGGATTGTGTCCGTAGTCGTCGAAGAACTCAGCTCCCCGGGCCACACCCCGCAGCTCGAAGCGTCGGTGCACGCCCTCGAACGATGCCAACGCCGCCGCCGCGTCGACCGGGGCGACGCCGACGAGCCGTGCCACGGCGATCGACGCCGCGGCGTTCAGCAGGTTGTGCGCGCCGTCGACCAACAGCGCGACGGGCACCACCGCATCGTCCACGCGAACGCTCCCACGCGCGCCAGCGGGGCCGAGAGCGTCGACCGACACCTCGAGATCGTTCCCCGCTGCGAGGCCGTACGTGATCGCGCGGACACCGGCGCGCTCGAGCGCACGGCGGAGCGACGGATCATCGCCCCAGGCGACGACGTGTTCGCATCGCCCGACGAACTCGCCGAAGGCGTCGACGATCTCCTCGAGGCCGCCGCGGTAGAACTCGACGTGATCGACGTCGACGTTCGTGACCACACCGGCCCACGGCCGGATCACGAGGAACGACCCGTCACTCTCGTCGGCCTCGAACACGAACAGGTCGCTCGAGCCGGACCGCGCGCCGCTCCCGCTCTCGTTGAGGTCGCCGCCGATGAGGTACGTGGGATCGACCCCGGCGTGCTCAAGGATGACGCCGATCATCGACGTCGTCGTGGACTTGCCGTGGGTGCCGGCGACCGCGATCGCGCGATGCCCTTCGGCGAGGGCGGCGAGCGCCTGCTGGCGCCGCCACACGGGGATGGAGGCCGCGCGGGCGGCCACGAGCTCCGGATCCGTGTCGTGGATGGCGCTCGATACGATCACCGCGTCGGGCGAACCGACAGCGCCCGGATCGTGCCCGCGGGTGACCCGCGCCCCGAGAGATGCCAGCTCCCGCAGCGACGCGGAATCCTTGATGTCCGAGCCGCTCACCGCCACGCCGCGCGCCAGCAGCAGCCGCGCGAGGTTCCGCATACCGGCGCCGCCGATCCCGATCATGTGCACGCTGCGGACGCCCTCGAGCGAAGGCACCGCGAGGGTCGGGATCGACCCGGCCGGCGGGGTCCACAGGCGCCATCCGTCCACGCCGCTCACCCCGCTCCCCCGGCGACGGTGGCGACGAGCGCCGCGAGCCGGACGTCCGCATCCGGACGCGCCCACCCCCTGGCGGCCGAGGCCATCGACGCGCACCGCTCGACGTCCTCGACGAGGGCTCCGACCCGCACGGCGAACCGCTCGGCCGTCAGATCGCGGTCGAGCACGACCTCGGCCGCTCCGGCGCGCTCGAGCTCACGTGCGTTCGCCTCCTGATGGTTCTCCGTGGCGTGCGGATACGGCACAAGGATCATGGGCACGCCGCACACCGTCAGCTCGGCGATGTGTCCCGCCCCGGCGCGCGACACCGCGACGTCCGCGATCGCGAGGGCGAGGTCCATGCGTTCGATGAAACCGCACGTGCGCACGAGCAAGGCTCCCGCGTTCCGCGCCGCTTCCTCGAGCCCGGCCTCCCGGCCAGGTCCGGTGGACACGAGGAGCTGGAGGTCCGCTCGGTCGCGCAGGAGCCCGACGGCGGAAGCGACCACCTCGTCAAGATGCTCCGCCCCCTGACTGCCGCCGAGCACGACAACGGTCCGGCGGTCCGGATCGAGCCCGAAGCCTCGGCGCGCCTCCTCCACGAGCGAAGAACGGTTGGCCGGCACGGCGACGATCGCGGGGCGGACCGGATTGCCGGTCCGTTCGGTGCGCGCTCGAGCCGGCAGCGCGGCCGCGGTGGCCTCGAACGTCACAGCCACGACGCGGGCCCAACGCGCGGCGATCCGGTTCACGGCGCCCGGGACGCTGTTCTGCTCGACCAGCACGAGCGGCCGGCGCGTCCAGCCGGCGGCCATCGCGCCGGGCGCACTCGCGAAGCCGCCGAGGCCGACCACGACGTCGGCACGCGCGACCTGCGGGCGGACCCGGCGTGCGGCGGCGCCCGCCAACCACAGCGCGTGGACGGAGCGGGCCGACACGCGTGTCTGCGCCGAGGTCACATGCGTCGATGTGAACGGGTACCCGGCGGCCGGCACCAGCCGCGCCTCCTGCCCGTCGGCGGCGCCGAGGAACTCGACCTCTGCGCCGTGCCGGGCGCGCAGCGCGTCGGCCATCGCGAGCGCCGGGAAGATGTGTCCGGCCGTACCGCCGCCCGCGACGACGACCCTCACCGCGGGGCCTTCCCCGCGGCGGCATCCGCGCGGCCGACCGCTCCCTTCCCCGCCGCCGACCCACGCGCGATCCCGGCCAGCACGCCGACGCCGGCGAGCGTGACGACGAGGGCGGAACCTCCGAAGGACACGAGGGGCAGCGGCACACCGGTGATCGGCAGCAGCCCGGTAACCGCGCCGAGGTTGATGACCGTCTGCAGGCCGATCCAGGACACGATCCCTGCCGCCAGCAGCCGTTCGAACGTGCCCGGCGCGTGGATCGCGATGCGGATCCCGGCCCAGAGCAGGACGCCGAACCCGATCAGCACGACGAGCGTGCCGATCAGCCCAAGCTCCTCGCCGATCACCGCGAAGATGAAGTCGGAGTGGGCGTTCGGCAGGAAGTCCCACTTCGCGCGGCTGGTGCCGAGGCCGGTGCCGAGCCAGCCGCCGGACCCGATCGCGATCAGCCCCTGGATCAACTGGTAGCCCGACTTCTTGGGGTCGGCCCACGGATCGAGCCACGAGTCGAAGAAGCGCGTCCGCCGGTACGCCTCGCCGAAGACGAGGTACCCCGCCACGAGCAAGCCGACGCCGCCGCCGATCATGAGATGCCGCAGGCGCGCGCCGGCCACGAACAGCATGAGGGCGACGGTCCCGCACAGGATCAGGGTCGTGCCGAGGTCGCGCTGGAGCAGCCCGAGCAGCGCGACCCCCGCCACGACGGGACCGAGCGGCAGCAACACGTGCGCGGGGTCGTGCAGCTTCCCGGCCTTCCGGCTCAGCACCGTGGCGGCGAACGCCACCAGCCCGAGCTTCGCGAACTCCGACGGTTGCAGGGTGATCGGTCCAAGGTCGATCCACCGTGACGCGCCGTACAGCGACGTGCCGGACGATGGCCGCGCCGCGATCACCATCAGGATCGCGGCGCCCGCCAGGAGCGGCACGGCGAAGGTCCTCCAGCGCCCGGTCGGCACCCGGGAGATCACGTAGGCCACCCCGATCCCGATCGCGGCGTAGGCCACCTGCCGCTGGAAGTACCAGAAGCTGTTGCCGCCGTACCCCTGCGCCGCGGACACGGAGCCGGCGGACAGGACCATCACGAGGCCCACCGCCGTGAGGAACCCTGCGGCGACCACGAGCAGGATGAGGTCGATCCGCGCCAGGCGTGCCCGTTCCTTCGCGGATCGGCGATCGTCCCGGCCGTCGATCACGCGCAGCATCGGAGCGCGGTCGCGGCGGGCGGCGGGCGCGGCACGCGCCGACCGCGCCGTGCCGGTCCGGCGATCAGCCACCGGCGTCCACCTCCTCGGCGATGGCACGCGCCGCCGCGGCGAACCGGTCGCCCCGTTCCCGGTAGTCGGCGAACTGATCCCAACTGGCACAGGCGGGAGCGAGCAACACGGCCCCCTCCGCCGGTGCGAGCTCGAAGGCGGTCCGGACCGCCTCCTCGATGGAGCCGGCCTTCCGCACGGCCAGCCGTCCCTCGAACGCCTGCGCGACGTCGTCGGCGGACTCGCCGATCGCGACCACGCCCGCGAGCCGATCCGAGCGCGTGCCGAGCGGAGAGAGATCCTGGCCCTTCGCGCGGCCGCCGGCGATCAGCACGGCGCCGCGCACACCGTCGATCGCGGCGAGCGCGGCGTGCACGTTCGTCGCCTTCGAGTTGTCGACGAACCGCACGCCGCCCGCGCGCGCGACGACCTCTCCGCGGTGCGGCTCCGGTTCGTACGCGGCCAGGCCCGCGACGACCGCGCCCGGCTCCACGCCGAACGCGAGCGCCGCCGCGGCCGCGGCCGCTGCATCCGCGGGAGCGCCGGTCCGGTCTCCCACGATCGGCCCGAGGTCGGCGTCCGCGCCGAGGCGTGCCACCAGCCGGTCGCCGACGACGCCCACCTCGCCCGGCGTCGGCTCCCCGAGCCGGAACCACACGATGGCGCACGGCGCCGAGGCGGACAGCGCCGCCGCGTCGGGATCATCGCGGTTCCCAACGTGCACGTCGTCGCCCGACTGGTTCGCGAAGATCCGGGCCTTCGCCGAAGCGTACGCCGCGAAGGAGCCGTGATGGTCCAGGTGGTCGGGCGCGAGGTTGAGCAGCACGGAGACGCGCGGATGGAAGGACATCTGCTCCGCCAGCTGGAACGAGGAGACCTCCACGACGAGCGCGTCGTGCGTCTCGCGCGCGGCCGCCGGGAACGGCCGGCCGTTGTTTCCGCACGCGACCGCGTCGAGTCCGGCGGCGCGCAGGCACGACGCGAGCATCCCGGTGGTCGTGGTCTTCCCGTTCGTCCCCGTCACGGCGAGCAGGGGGGCCCGGGCGAGCCTCGCGCCGAGCTCCATCTCGCCCCAGACCGGCAGCCCTCGATCGTGGGCCCACCGAAGGACGTCGGTGGCGGGCGCCACGCCGGGGCTCGTGATCACGAGCGTCGCGTCGTCGAGGTCGGATGGATCGTGACCGCCGGTGCGCACGTCGACGCCGAGGCGCTCCAGGGCATCGAGATCGCCACCCAGCCGCTCACGCGGCGCGGCGTCGGTGAGACGAACGCGCGCGCCCTCGGCGAGGAGTACCCGCGCGGCCGCGATCCCGGCGACCCCCGCGCCGACGACCAGGGCATGCTCCCGCTCGAACACGGTCATCCCAGCCCCCCGCGCGCGAGGAAGTCCGCGTAGAACAGACCGATGCCGGTCGCGGAGCACAGCCCGGCGATGATCCAGAACCGGACGATCACGGTGAACTCGGGCCAGCCCGCCAGCTCGAAGTGGTGGTGGATCGGGGACATCCGGAACACCCGGCGGCCGAAGCCGCGGAACGAGATCACCTGGACGATCACCGACAACGTCTCCAACACGAAGAGGCCGCCGATGATCACCAGCAGCAACGCGGTGTTCGTCACGAGGGCGAGCGCGCCGAAGAGTCCGCCGAGCGCGAGCGCTCCCGTGTCCCCCATGAAGATCCGCGCCGGGGCGGCGTTCCACCACAGGAAGCCCGTGGCCGCGCCCATCATCGCGGCCGCGACGATCGCCGCGTCCTGCAGGTCGACGCCGTTCACTGCGTAGCAGCCGGTCGTGCCGTTCAGCAAGGCGCAGGTGTGGCGGAACTGCCAGAACGAGATGAACACGTACGCGCTCGAGACGAGGATGGACGCGCCGGCCGCGAGCCCGTCGAGGCCGTCGGTCAGGTTGACGGCGTTCGAGGACCCGCTCAGCACGACGAACGCCCAGACGTAGAACAGGAACCCGAGGGCGATGCCGGAGGGACGCACGAACGACAGGTGCGTGGAGATGCCCGCCGCGGCGCCGGCCCGCGTCACGAGCATGGCGAACGCGATCGAGACCACGGCCGTTCCGACGAACTTCTGCGCCTTCGTGAGCCCGAGGGACCGACGACGGGACACCTTCATGTAGTCGTCGAGGAAGCCCACGATCCCGAACCCGACGGCGGCCAGCACGAGGGCGAGCCCGGTGACGGTGAAGCGTTGTGTGGTGAGCCGGGACGCGAGGTAGCCGGCGACGAGACCCGCGAGCATCACGATCCCGCCCATCGTCGGCGTGCCCATCTTCTCCAGGTGCGTGTGCGGCCCGTCCTCGCGGATGCGCTGCCCCCATCCCAGGATGCGGAAGCCGCGGATCGCGATCGGCGTTCCCAGGAGCGTCACGGCCAGGCCGACCGCAGCGGCGACGAGGATCGAGATCACCGCAGCGCCTCCGCGAGCTGCTCGAGCCCCGCGACGCGGGAGGCCTTCACGAGCACGACGTCCCCTGTGCGAGCGTGCGCCCGGACGTCCGCGAGCGCTGCGTCCGCGCCGTCGTAACCGGCGACGTTCTCCGGCTCCACGCCTTCCCGCACCGCGGCGACGGCGATCGTCTTCGCCTCCGGCCCCACGGTGATCAGACGCGCGACGCCGAGGCGGGCCACGAGCTCGCCGAGACGCTCGTGCTCCTCGGCGCCGATCGACCCGAGCTCGGCCATCTGCCCGAGCACGGCGATCACGCGGCCGTCGCCGGCCATGATCATCGCGGTCCGCAGCGCGGCCGCCATCGACTCGGGGTTCGCGTTGTACGCGTCGTTCAGCACCCGCACGCCGTCGGCATCGAACGTCTCCATGCGCCACGGCGCGATCGTCGCGGTGGACAGCGCCGCCGCGGCCTCGTCCGGCGACACGCCCAGCCGGATTCCGACGGCGGCCGCCGCGAGCGCGTTGGGAACCATGTGCTCGCCCGCCACCGCCAACCGGACCGGCTCCCGGCGGCCCTCGGCGACGAGGGTGAACGCCGCGCGCCCGTCGGCGCCCACCACGACGTCGACCGCGCGCACGTCCGCGTCGCCCGATCGGCCGAACGTCACCACGTCCGCGTGGGTCCGGCCCGCCAACGCGGCCACGACGGGATCGTCGGCGTTCAGCACGGCGGCGCCGCGGTCCCCGAGCGCGTCGATGGGCTCGGCCGACGCGCGCACGATCGCCTCCCACGATCCGAAGACCTCCATGTGCGCGACGCCGACGTTCGTCACGACCACGACATCGGGGCGGGCGACCGCACATAGGAGCGCGACGTCGCCTTCGCGGCGCGCGCCGAGCTCCGCCACGACGACCTGCACGTCGGGCGGCGCTCCGAGGAGCGTCATCGGCGTGCCGATCTCGTTGTTGAACGACCGCGGGCTCGCATGCGTGCGCAGCCGCCGTGCGGCGACCTGCGCCGCCATGTCCTTCGTCGAGGTCTTGCCGTTCGCACCGGTGATGCCGACAACGACGGCGTCCATCCCGGCGCGCTCGTCTCCCGCGAGCGCCAGGAGCGCGTCGCCGGGCGAGGCCACCTCGACCGCCGGCCCGTCCACCCTCGAGCCG
>Ga0335082_10001367_pt1 | contig 26001 bp, 27 predicted proteins | sample Lox_Sample_41_FD_206718 | JGI IMG/M metagenome (GOLD analysis project Ga0335082, IMG submission 206718) | Soil microbial communities from Loxahatchee National Wildlife Refuge, Florida, United States - Lox_Sample_4.1 | ecosystem: Environmental > Terrestrial > Soil > Wetlands | place: USA... | reverse complement strand
TGACGGTCTCCATGCGCGCATTCTGACAGCGCGCGGGCTCACACGTCGAGCGTCACGCTCGCCTGCCAGCCCTGCGGCGTCTGCGTGAACGAGAGCCCGTGCGCGGTCGCGGCCTTCACATCGCCCGCGATTTCGTGGCGCGCGCGGTCGAGCGGCTCGCCCGCGAGCGTCGCCTCGAGCAGGGTCTCGCCGTCGCGCCGGCACGCGACCCGCTGCGGCCGCAGAACCAGACCCTCCGCGTCGCGCAGGAAGATCAGCTCGTTCAGGAAGCGCAGCAGCAGCAGCTCGAGGTCGGTGTCGGTCATGCGGATCTCGCGCACCACCGCCGGCGCGACCGACTCCGGGCGCTCGACCGTCGCCGCGCACAGCGCCTCGGCCGCGGCGAAGAAGACGTCGCCGGGCGAGTCGCCCGACGCCGTGAACGAGAGATCGCTGGTGGCGCCCTCGACGAAGCGGAAGCCCGCCGCGCTCATCCCTTCACGTTTCCGATCGGCACGAGCTTCGCGACGCGGCGCGAGAGGCCGGCCTGCTCCGTCGCCTCGGCCACCTCGTCGACCGACTTGTACGCGAGGCCCGCCTCCTCGGCAAGACCCTTCATCGACGCCGCGCGGACGAAGATGCCGCGCGCCGCCATGTCCTGGCGGAGCTTCTCGCCGCGCACGAGCTTGCGCGCCTTCGTGCGGCTCATCGTGCGTCCGCTCCCGTGCGCCGTGCTGTAGAAGCTCTTCGCGCCGCTCTCGACCCCGGCCAGCAGATACGAGCCCGTCTCCATGCTGCCGCCGAGGATCACGGGCTGACCCGTATCGCGGTAGGCCGCGGGCAGCTCCGGATGCCGCGGCGGGAACGCGCGCGTCGAGCCCTTGCGGTGGACGAGCAGCTCGCGCTCCCGGTCTCCGACGCGATGGCGCTCGAGCTTCGCGATGTTGTGCGCGACGTCGTAGACCTGATCGAGCCCGAGGTCCTCCGCGCTGCGCGAGAAGACGTCGGAGCAGACCTCGCGGATGCGGTGCAGGATCACCTGGCGGTTCGCGAACGCCATGTTGGCGGCGCAGGCCATCGCCGAGTAGTAGGCCTGGCCTTCCTCCGAGTGGAACGGCGCGCAGGCGAGCTCGCGGTCGATCACCTCGAGATGGAACTTCTTCGGCATCGCGCGCAGGAAGGTGTCGAGGTAGTCCGTCGCGACCTGGTGTCCGAAGCCGCGGCTGCCGCAGTGGAACATCACGACGACCTGCTCCGGCAGATCGAGGCCGAAGCCGCGCGCGAGCTCGGCGTCCACGACACCGGACGGGTGCAGCACCTGGATCTCGAGATAGTGGTTGCCCGAGCCGAGAGTGCCGATCTGGTCGCGCCCGCGCTCGAGCGCCTTCTGGCTCACGTGTGACGGATCGGCGCCGGGGATGCAGCCGCCCGCCTCCGTGTACTCGAGATCGCGCGGCGTGCCGAAGCCGCGGCGCACGGCCCAGCGCGCGCCCTGCACCAGTACCTGCTCGAGCTCCCCCTGCGCGAGGCGCACGAAGCCGCGCGAGCCGACGCCGGCCGGCACGCGTGCGGCGAGCGCGTCGACGAGCTCGCGCAGGTGCGGCTCGACGTCCGCGAAGGTGAGCCGGCTCCGCACGAGCCGCATGCCGCAGTTGATGTCGAAGCCGATGCCGCCCGGCGAGATCACGCCGTGGCGCGGGTCGATCGCCGCGACTCCGCCGATCGGGAACCCGTAGCCCCAGTGCGCGTCGGGCATCGCCAGGCTCGCGCCGACGATCCCCGGCAAGGTCGCGACGTTCGCGGCCTGCACGAAGACCTGGTCGTCGAGCTCGCCGACCAGCTTCTCACTCGCGAAGATGCGCGCCGGCACGCGCATGCCCTTGCGCGTCCCGATCGGCAGCTCGTACTCGCCCGGCCCGACGCGGACCAGACCGGCCGGCGCGCTCATGGCTTCCTCCCGTCGCGGGGCGCGACGTCGGGGAACCTAACGCGGCGCGCGCGGCGTGCGATGCAGAGCGCCGCGGCCGCGCGTCAGCCCGTGAGCGGCTCGAGTCGGATCAGCGTCGTCGGCGTCGTCCGGAGCAGTGAACGCGCCCAGTCGACCCAGCCGTACTTCTCGCGGAAGAGCGCGTCCACGTAGGCGTGCGCTTCGGTTCCGCGGTTCTCCCAGACGACCGCGTGATAGCGATGGCGCTCTTCGCCGCGCCAGAGATACACGCTCGGGTTCGCGCGCAGCGGCTCGAGCCACGAGCGCGTCGGCGTCTCGGCCCGGATCCAGAGATAGGGCTTCGCCTCGACCACCCAGATCGTCGCGTAGTAGTCCTCGTGCTCGGTCGGGATGTGGAGCATCACGGTCTCCTGCGCGGAGATCGTGTTCCAGCCCATCATCGCGAGCGCCGCGCAGAGCGCGAAGAGCAGGGTCTTGCGAGAGAGCATTGCCGCCCCCCTTGTGGGAAGGGTCCGCCAAAGGCCTATCGGCCCGACGTCCGGGAGAGATGAGCCGGCGCCGCGAGAGGGGTAGCTTTGTCATTCTCGTCATCCCGGAGGACCTCATGTCGCAGATCCCGAACCTCGACCTGCTGACGCAGGCGATGCTCCAGAACGCGCCGAAGACGCCGCAGGAGATGCGCCGTCTGCTCGATGGCTTCAGTCCGTTCATGAACGGCGACCTGCCCGAGGTCGGCGCGCTGCACGAGTCGGTGACACTCGGCGACGGCATGACAGCGGATGTCATCCTTCCGCGCGGCGTGGGTCCGCACCCGGTGCTCGTCTACCTCCACGGCGGCGGCTGGGTGTGCGGCAGTCCGCGCACGCATCGGAAGCTCGCGCACCGCTTCGCCGAGGCCGGCTACCTCGTCTTCAACGTCGACTACCGATTGGCGCCCGAGCATCCCTTCCCGACACCGTACGAGGACTGCCTCGCCGCCGTTCGCTTCGCACATCGCGAGGCCGCGCGCTTCGGCGGGGACCCGCGGCGACTCGCGATCGGCGGCGACAGCGCGGGCGGCAACCTCTCGGCCGCGGTCGCGGCCGCGCTCGCCGACGACCCGGCGCGCCCGAAGGCCGCGCTGCTGATCTACGGCGTCTTCGACTTCGCCCTGTTCGGCGGCGCGTCGCTGGCGTCGGTCGTGACGGGCGGCGCCGCGGACCCGCGCGGCGCCGAGATCGGCGAGCACATGGTCGAGATGATGGTCGGCGCCTACCTCGGCGCCGCGGGCAGCGGTCGCGACGCGCTCGTGCGCGACCCGCGCGTGTCGCCACTCTCCGCCGCCGCGAAGCTGCCGCCCTGCCACGTCGTGGTCGGCGGCGCCGACCCGCTCGCCGCGCAGTCCGAGGCACTCGTCCGGGCGCTGTGCGCAGCGGGTGTCGCGCACGAGCACTTCGTCGACGAGGGCATGCCACACGGCTACGCGCAGATGGAGTTCCTGCCCGCCGCGCGCCCCGCGATCGCGCGCATGGTGGAGTTCTTGCGGAAGCACGTCTGACATGCACCTGCGGCTCCTTCCGCTTCCGCCGTCCGCCGACTCCCGTGTGATCGAGGTGGTCGAGCGCAAGGGGCTCGGACATCCCGACAGCATCTGCGACGCGCTCGCCGAGGAGCTCTCGCTCGCCTACTCGCGCTGGTGTCTCGAGCGCTTCGGCACGATCCCGCACCACAACATCGACAAGGCGTTGCTGCTGGCCGGTGCGTCGGCGCCGCGCTTCGGCGGCGGCGAGGTGCTGGTGCCGATCGAAATCCAGCTCGCAGGGCGCGCGGCCACGCAGGTCGGCGACGTGCGCATCCCGGTCGACGAGCTGGCGCAGGAGAGCAGCCGCCGCTGGCTGGTGGAGAACCTGCGCGGGCTCGATCCGGATCATCACGTGGCGATCCGCTGCCGCGTCGGCCCCGGCTCCTCCGAGCTCGTCGACCTCTTCGGCCGCGGCGCCGCGCGCGCGCCGCTCGCGAACGACACGTCGATCGGCTGCGGCTTCGCTCCGCTCTCGCAGCTCGAGGGGATCGTGTACGACGTGGAGCACGCGCTCTCCGGCGCGGCCGGGCGCGAGCTCCCCGGCGCCGGCACCGACGTCAAGGTGATGGGCGTCCGCCGCGGCGAGCAGATCGCGCTGACGATCGGCTGCGCGCTGCGAAGCCCCGCCCTGCCCGACGCCCACGCCTACCGCGCGCTCCGCGCCGAGCTCGCGCGCCGCGCGCTCGAGACCGCGCGCAAGTGCACGTCGCGCGACGTCGAGGTCTCGGTCAATGCGGCCGACGATGACGCGCGCGGCGTCTACTACCTGACCGTCACGGGCACCTCGGCCGAGTCCGGTGACGACGGCGAGGCCGGCCGCGGCAACCGCGCCAACGGGCTCATCACGCCGGCGCGGCCGATGACACTGGAGTCCGTCGCGGGCAAGAACCCGGTCACGCACGTCGGCAAGCTCTACAACCTCGCCGCGGGACTCATGGCGCAGGCGATCGTCGAGGAGATCGAGGAGGTCCGCGAGGTGGAGTGCGTGCTGGTCAGCCGCATCGGCCACCCGATCGACGACCCGCAGCTCGCCGAGCTTCGGCTCCGCTGCGATCTGCCACCCGGCGCGAAGCCCTGGCGCGACGCCGAGGCGCTCGCGCGCGAACACCTGCGCCAGGTCCCCTCGCTCTGGCGCGAGCTGGTCGAGGGGCGCGTGCAGATCGACCGCTGGCCGCTGCGCGTCGCACCGGCGCCGGCAGGCAGCGGCTCCGCCACGGGTAGCTCGACGCCGCGCGCGTGACCGAGCTCGACGGGAGCCGCCACTCGGGGAGCGGCACGCTGGTCCGCTTCGGCGCAGCACTGGCCGCGCTCCGAGGCGCGCCGCTGCACATCACGCACGCGCGCGCGCGACGACCGAAGCCGGGACTGCGCGCGCAGCACGTCGCGGCGCTGCGCGCCTGCGCGGAGCTCTGCCAGGGCACCATCGAGGGCGCGACGGTCGGGTCGCAGGAGGTGCGCTTCCGGCCGGGCCCGCGGATCCGCGGCGGCGCTCATCGCTTCGAGATCGGGACCGCGGGCTCGACCACCATGCTGGCGCTCGGCCTCCTGCCGATGGCCTGCTTCGCCGACTCCCCGCTCGACGCGACACTCGTCGGCGGCGTCTTCCAGGACTTCGCGCCGTCGCCGCACCACTTCCAGCACGTGCTGCTGCCGGCGCTCGCGCCGATGGGAGTCCGCGCGACGCTCGAGATCGTGCGCGCGGGCTACCCGCCGGCCGGCGAGGGCACGCTGCGGCTGCGCGTCGAGCCGGTGCGCGGCGCGCTCGCTCCCTTCGAACGGATCGAGTCGGGCGCGGTGCGGCGCGTGAAGGGCGTCGCATTCGCGAGTCACCTCGCAGAGTCGCGCGTCGCGGCGCGCATGGCGGTGAGCTGCCGCGACGCACTCCTCGCCGGCGGGGTGGGCGCAGACGTCGAGATCGAGTGCGTCGAGGACACCGCCTCCGCGCAGCCCGGCGCGAGCCTCGCCGCCTGGGCCGACACGTCGGCGGGATCCCGGCTCGGCGCCGACCGCGCCGGCGCACGCGGGCGCAGCTCGGAGTCGATCGGCCGACACGTCGCCGGCTCGCTGCTGGCCGATCTCGCCAGCGGCGCCGCGACCGATCGCCACCTCGCCGATCAGCTCGTGCTCTTCGCGGCGCTGGCAAACGGCCGCAGCCGCTGGACCGTGCCGCGGGTCACGGACCACGTGGAGAGCAACGCGTGGCTCGCCGGCTTGTTCGGCGCGCGCGCGCGGTGCGAGGGAAAGGTCGTCGAGCTGGAGGGGATAGGGCTCGCGCGGTGAGTGCTGGCCGCGTTCGAGATCACAGAAACGTGATCTCGAACGATCGGCCGGCTACGCCGTCTCCCGGCTGACCGGCTTCTCGAGCGTCCCGAATATCCAGTCGTAGAGCATCGAGAGCGTCGCGTAGTTGCCCTGGTTCATGTTCACGTGATGCGCGGCGTGGAGCCACGTGATCTTCGAGATCGTGCGGTACGGGAACTGCGGCAGGTTCACGTAGGTGTGATTCAGGATGTTGAGCTGCGTGAAGATCAGCGTGGCCACCGCCATGGGGACCGCGTGCAGCGGTGCACCGCCTAGCAAGGCGACGATCGGCATCGAGACGAGGAAGAGCGCCAGCCCGATCGCCGTCTCGAGCGGGTGCACGAAGTAGCCGTCGATGTTCGTCGGCGTGTGCGCCTGGTGGTGCAGCGCGTGGACCTTCCGCAGCGCTTTGCCGTGGAAGAGGAAGCGATGCGTGAAGTAGTAGAGGAAGTCGTAGAGCATCAGCACCGCGACGACGTCGAGCGCGTGGCGCCACAGCGGCCGCGACGCGAGATCCAGACACCAGGGCAGCACCGCCGCGTAGAAGAAGAGATTGGTCAGCAGCCCGGCGCGATTGTTGACGCTCACCGCCTCGCGAAAGCGCGGCCGCTCGAGCTTCAGCTCGTCGGCCGCGTCGTTCAGCTCGCGCATGCGCCGGAAGGCCGGCACGCGGAAGATCAGCAGGCGGAGCGCGAAGGTCATCGAGACGAGCACCGCGACGAAGGCGAGGATGGCACGCCAGTCGTAGGTCATGGTGTTTCGGCTCCGGATCCCTCGCAGCCGCGGCTAGTGCCCGAATACCTGCTTCAGCAGATCGGTCGCGCGAGCCGCCGGATTCGTGCGGATCTTCTTCTCCTCTTCGCCGACGACGGTGAAGAGGCCCGACAGGGTCTTGTCCGTGACGTAGCTGGTCAAGTCGAGGTTGGGAGACGACGCGAACGGCATCGACTTGTAGCGGCCGACGAGCTGCTCGTATTGCTGCACGACGCCGACCTTCTGCATCGCCTCCTCGACGATCGGACGGAAGCGCGTGCGCAAGGTGCCGCTCGTCGTCTTCTGGAAGTAGTCGGTGGCGGCGGTGTTCCCGCCCGTCACGATCGCGCTCGCGTCCTGGAAGCTCATCCCCTTGATCGCGTCGACGAAGACCGGTGTCGCCTCGCTCGTGGCCTTCTCGGCGGCGTGGTTCATCGCGACCTCGAGTTGATCGACCTGCCCGCCCATGCCGACCGTGCGCAGAGCGCTCTCCATCTTGCCGAGCGAGCCCGGCAATCCGATGTGGATCTCCGGGTTGTCGAGGAAGCCGCCGGCCTTGGACGTCGAGCTCACCGCACGCTGCGTCGCGAGACTCAGTGCCTCCTTCAGCGCGGCGGCCTCGTCGGCGGCCGCGCCGAGGATGAGAGCCGCCGCCAGCACGATGCCGATCGCCTTCACGCTCTGCATGATCGCCAATCGTCGCGCTCCGGCATCGCAAATGCCACTGGCACTGGGGTCGCCGCGCCGTTCAGGATGCGCGGCGTCGGCGCATGCGCCGGATCACCCACGCGTACAGCAGCAGGTTGATGACGGCGAGCCCCACGCCGAGCAAGGTCTGCACCTTCGGCGTCAGCGCGTTCGGATAGAGGATGGGAACGAGGGAATGCTCGAGGAATCCGCCCTCGGATCCCGCTTCGCCCGCCGCGCGCCGCAGCGAGTTCTCGAGCGGCGTCAGCGGACAGGTCCAGCCGGTCAGCTCGACCGCGACACCCCACGCGAGTGCGGGCAGGTGCAGCAGTGGCGCCCATCGCCATGCGAGCGTGGTCAGCGCGCCGAAGAGAGCGAAGAGGACGAAGAGAGCATGGAGGAGGAGAACGAGGCCGGCGAGGAACGAAGGCATGCGACTCAAGAGGCTATCGCTCCGCACCCTTGTGTCGTACGAGCACTCGAGCTGGCCGACCCACTCGGCGCGGTCTGGGTCGTAGCGCTCGCGTTCGTCGCCGTCTCCGCCCCCATCATGCATGCTTCGTGTCACAATCCAAAGGCACCGTAATCCCTGAGGACTCCGCATGCCCGCCTCACCTGCCCCCGCCCGCACCGACCTCCCCTGGATCGACCGCATCGCGCAGTCCTTCGAGCCGCAGTCGTTCGTCGGCTTCCATCGCCACGAGCTGCCGCGGCTGATCGAGCGACACGGGCATCTCGTCGCGCGCGATCTGCGCGGGGTGCCTCCGCTCGCGTTCCGCTGCGATGACGGCGCGACCTTCACGTGGATCGCGACCGATGACGGGGTCCGCGTCTTCGAAGGCGATGCCGAAGCCGCGACGCTCGTCGAGCTGCCGGAGGCGGTCTTCTCCGACTTCCTCCACGAGCTGCTGACCGCAAGCGGCGCGACGATGACGGGCCGCGCGCGCCTGGTGCGTGGCGCGCTCCCCGGCTGGCAGCGCTGGGAGCCGGCGATCCAGTCTCTGTGTCACAACCGCCCGATCTACGGCCCCGAGGTGCGCGAGCGCCTCGTCGACCGCGCCGGGCGCCCGCTCGACCTGCATCGCTCGTTCACGGTCGGCGATCCCGAGGACGAGATGCGCGCCTTCTTCGACACCACGGGATACCTGCACATCCGCTCGGTGTTCACGCGGGACGAGGTCGCGTTCTACGGCACCGAGGTCGAGCGCTGCCGCGCGCGGACGAGACCCGACGACGGCGACTCGTGGTGGTCGGTCAACGCCGCCGGCCAGGAGGTGATCACGCGGATCAACTACCTTGACCGCTTCTCGAAGCCGCTGCTCGAGCTCGCGCAGGACCCGCGGCTCGCCCGCTACGCGCACCTGGCCGGCTCGGATCTTCGCGTCTGCGACGATCGCCTCGACGGCCCGATGGTCTTCATCAAGAACTCGCACGTGGTGAAGGGCAACGGCGATCTCCTCTGGCACGTCGACGACGGGATCGGCGGCCACCCGGTGATGTGCCCGCTGATCCAGGCCGGCATCCAGCTCGACCGCGCCAACTCCGCGAACGGCCAGCTCCTGCTGCTCGCCGGCTCCCATCGTTATGCGAAGCACTGGATCGCCTGGGGCGCCGAGGGCGACCTGCCGGTCGTCGCGCTCGAGACCGAGCCCGGCGATCTCACGCTCCACTACGGCGACACGATGCACTCGACGCCGGCGCCGACGGCCGACGACGCCGGCCGCCGCGCGCTCTACTACAAGTTCGCGAAGCCGCGGACCTTCGAGTGGATCCCCGCGCGCTGCCACTACAACGACGCGCTGTTCCGCCGCCAGCAGGACGGACGCGTGGCCGCCCACGCCACCACCTGGGACTCCGCCTACTAGGTCCCGAGCCCCCACTTCGCCTCCGCGCGCAGCCTCTCCATGAACGCCGGCTCGTAGGCCTCCTCCGGCGCCTCGCGCACCAGGCGGTCGAGCACCTTCGCGTCCTCGCCGACCAGGATACGCCAGCGCTCCTGCTTCACACCGTCGAGGATCACCTTCGCGGCCTCGGCGGCGGTCATCGGCGCGTCGTCGCGGAACCGCTCGGCGAAGATCAGCAGGAACTGGCGCACCGGCTCGTGCGTCGCGCCTTCGAGCGGCCAGCCCGCGCGCGCCATGCGCTCGCGCGCCTGGCGGAGCTTCTCGTCGCTCATCTCCTTCGGGTCGTTTCCGAGCATGCGCGCCGAGTTCATGATGATCGACGTGCCGATGTGTCCCGGCATCACGAGCGACACCTTCACGTGCGGCGCATGCAGGCGGAAGTCGTTGACGAGCGCCTCGGTGAAGCCCTTCACCGCGAACTTCGCCGCGCTGTACGCGGTGTGCGCGGTCATCGGACCTAACGACGCCCAGAAGCCGTTCACGCTGCTCGTGTTGACGAGGTGGCCCTCGTCGCTCGCGATCAGCATCGGAAGGAAGGTGCGCGTCCCGAAGTAGACGCCCTCCCAGCACACCGCGAAGGTCTTCTCCCACTCCTCGCGCGGCGCCTCGATCAGGCTGCTGCCGCCGCCGATGCCCGCGTTGTTGAAGCCGAGATTCACGTGGTCGGTCTCGTGCGCCTCCGCGACCGCCGTGCGGAAGGCGAGGAGATCGGCCTCGCTCGAGACGTCGGCCACGAAGGCGTGCACGCGCGTCCCGCGCGGCGACCCCTTGTCCGCCAGCGCCTTCGTCTGCTCCATGTTGTCCGAGGAGACGTCGCACATCGAGACGTGACACCCCTCCGATGCGAGCTGCCGCACGAGCTCACGGCCCATGCCCGTGCCGCCGCCCGTCACCACTGCGATCCGGCCTGCGAAGCTCTTCATGCCGACCTCCCTGGGCGCGGACGGCATGCTAGCTATGGCCGCGCCGCCTACCTCCTTCGTACGACGTTCTCCGACGCAATCCGACGCCACCGGTCGCTGTTCGTCGAAGAAGGCCGATCGCCATTGCGCTCGGGTTCTTGATCCCTCGCCCTTCCCCGTCGCACACTGCACCCGGTTGCCCCGGTCCCACGCGGCGAACCATGGCGAGCGAGAGCGGGTCGGCGGAGGTATCCGCTGGCACGGCGAGGCGTGCGCGGCGAGGGCGCAGGCGTCCGGCGAGTCCGGCCGAGCGCGCCCGCACGCGCGACCCGGTTCGTCCGGGCAACGTCTCGGCGGAAGATCGGCTCGCGGCGCTAGCTGCCAGCGCGGGTCCGATGCGGCACGTGCTCGCGGCGGTCGCCACGCGTCTCGTCGCGACGCGCGCGTGGGAACGCGTCGGCTACGCCCGCCTCTCCGACTACGCGCGGGAGCGACCGGGAGTCTCCGCGCGCCAGATCCAGGAGCTCGCGCGCGTGCATCGAGCGCTCGCGGCGCTCCCCGCGCTCGACCGCGCACTCCGCATCAACCTTCTTCCGTGGAGCAAGGTCCGGCTAGTCGCGCGCGTCGCGACTCCGGACGACATCGATGCGCGGATCGCCTGCGCCCGCGCGCAGCCAACCCGGCGCCTCGAGCAGGCCGTGCGCGCGAACGCGCGAGCGCCCGCCACGGAGGATTTGCTCGATCCCGAGCCGACGACACGCGTCACGATTCGCTGTACACCCGCGGTGCGCGAGACCTGGAACTTCGTGCGCGAGGTCGCCGAGCGCGTCGCGGGTGAGCGGCTCCGCGCAGAGGACGCGCTCGAGTGGGTCGCGGCCGAGGTCGCTTCGAGCCTCGGGCCGGCGATCGATCCGCTCGCGCACTCGCCTTCGGCGGACCCGCGCGCACCAGGCGATGACCTTGCCTCGTGCGAGCGTTCGGCGCCTTCTCTCGCGCGCGCACCGGCGCGCACGCTCCCGGCTGCCCTCGCCTCGCTCGCGCGCGGTCTCGAGCACGCCGACGCCTTCGAGCTCGATCGGCGCCTCGGCGTGGCGATCCGCCTGGAGCAGACGCTCGACGCGGCGATCGCGCCGCTGCTGCGCCTCGTCGGCTCGGCCGAGTACGAGTGGCGCGGCGGCCATTGCCGCGTACCGCACTTCGCGCGCGAGCAGCTCGGAATGTCGGTCAGCAAGGCGCGCAGCCTGCTGAGGCTCGAGCGCACTGGCGATCTCTGCCCGGAGACTCCGCAGCGCCTTCCGCAGCGGACGACTTTCGTGGGTGAAGGCACAATGCCTCGCGCCGCTCCTGCGACTCGATCTCCCGGGCGAGTGGCGTCCACGCTGGGTGGCCTGGGCCAAGCGCGTCACCGTGCGGTGTCTAGAGCGGGACGTCGAGCGCGCGCTGCTGCTGCGCGCCGGCCACGACCGCGGCTGGCACCGCTGCAAATTCGATCCCGAGCGCGCGCGGGATCCGATCCCGCCGGACGAGCAGCAATTGTGTGCGCACGACGTGGACGTCGACGCGACCGAAGAGATCGTCTTCCGACTGCCGCGCGACGTGGCGGCCCTCTTCTGCGCGCTGAGGCGGCGCATCTCCTTCGAGGCAATGCTGGATCACGCGCTCGCGACGTGGCTCGCGCGCGATCCGGGCGCGCGACGACCCGATCCCGTGATCGAGCGCGACGGCTACCGCTGCGCCGTGCCCGGCTGCACGTCGCGGCGGAACCTGCACGACCACCACATCGAGTTCCGCTCGGCCGGCGGGTCGGATGCCCCCGAGAACCGCATCACGCTCTGCGCCTTCCACCACCAGCGCGGCGTTCACGCAGGACGACTGCGCATCCGCGGCCGAGCGCCCGGCGCGCTCGTCTTCGAGCTGCCGCTGGCGCGCTACCGCTCGGGCGACGTCCTGCTACCCGGATGTCCGACTGCGGTGTCGCGCCCCATTTTTGCGTCTATTCTCGGAATGGTGTGTGGCAGTCGCCCCAGGGGAGGCCTTGATGCGACATGACAAACACTTAAGAATAGGACGGCCGTACCTCCCGCGGCCTCGGCGGAGTCCTAGTCTCACGAGGTCGTTCTGGCTTCGTCACGAAACAGCTCCCGTCTGACGGGAATTGAGGAGTCCACACATGAAGCGTCTGTTGGTTGGTCTGGCGGCGATGGCCGCGATGGTCACTTTCTCGGGCGTCGCGGTCGTCGCGCGAGCCGAAGGGCCCGTGAAGTGCGAAGTCACCAAGGATGGGAAGAAGAAGATCGAGCACGTCAAGACGGCCGACGACTGCACCAAGATGGGCGGCAAGGTCGTCACCCCGTCGAGCGGCACCAAGAAGCAGTAACGGTTCATTGCTCGGAACGGACGCCCGCGCGTCGCGAGGTGGTTTCGCGGCGCGCGGCTTCCGTCCCGAGCATGCCGCGGGCGGTATCTGCCGCGGTATCCGCGGTAGGATCGCCGCGTGTGGTTCCTGCGCGAGACGCACGAGGTCTCCGGCGCGCGCGAGCGCGAGTTCGAGGCGCTCGTGCGAGACGCGTGGATGCCCGCGCTCGCGACATCGGGCGCGCGCCTCCTCTTCTACCTGCGCCACGTGCACGGCACGGGGCCGTCGTATCGCGTGGTTACCTGGACCGCGCTGCGCGACGGCGCCGCCTGGCACGAGCTTGCGCAGCGCGTGGACGCGGGAGACTTGCGTCCCCTCGCGCACGAGCTCGATGCGCTCCGGCACGAGGTCCGCGCGAAGATGCTCCAGCCGCTTCCCTGGTCGCCGCTCCAGGAGGTCGATCTCGCGGGCGTGCCCTTCACGGCCACCGCGTCGACGCTCGGTTCGGAAGTCGAGCCACGCACGCTCTCGCTCTTCATGGAGGACACGGTCCACCCCCACGAAGGCCGGCTCGAGCCCTACGTCGAGGCGTCGGGCTCGCACTACGCGAGCGAGATGCGCGAGCACGACGCGCAGGGCCGCGCGCTCCTCCGCATCGAGGCCAGCTTCCGCACGACCTTTGGCAGCCACCGCCGCCGCGAGATCATCCTGTGGCAGCGCGTGGTCGAGCCGCGCGGCCTGCTGCCGCTGCTGACGCGCGAGGTCCCCGAGACCTATCTCGAGCCCGGCAAGTGGATGCACGACGCGCTCGCGCTGCGCGACCAGTGGCAGAGCCGTCTGCTCCGCACGGTCGCGTGGTCGCCGCGCTCGTGATCGAGCCCGCATCGGCCGAGCCCCCGCGAAGAGGCGATGCCGTGCCCGGGAGGCCGGGCACGGCATCTAGCGGCGACGGCATCGTCGGGATGAGACGGATGCCGTCGCCGCATGTCTGTGAGGGCCACGGGCCGAGCTCTAGCGCCCCGCTACGGCACCTCGCGACGCCGATCCGCGTCGGCCGCGGCTTCGGTTGCGGCCGTGTCGCCGCTCCGTGCGCGCCTGGGTCGCGCCGTCACTGTGCGCGGCGTGCGCCGCCGGGTGAGGCGCGCGAGGCACGGCGCCGAACCCCTGCGGCACCTCGCGACGCTCGAGCTTCGTCCGCGTCAGCCGCTCGATCGCAGCCAGCAGCGGTCGTTCATTCGAGCCGCACAGCGAGATCGCCGTGCCCGACGCCCCTGCGCGTCCCGTGCGTCCTACGCGGTGCACGTAGGTCTCCGGCTCGTGCGGAATGTCGAAATTCACGACGTGCGGGAGGTCCTTCACGTCGATGCCGCGCGCCGCGATGTCGGTCGCCACCACCACGCGCGTGGCACCGCGCTTGAAGCTCGCCAGCGCGCGCTCGCGCGCGGGCTGCGACTTGTTGCCGTGGATCGCATCCGCGGAGATGCGCGCTCGCACGAGCTTCTGCGCCAGCCGGTTCGCGCCGTGCTTGGTGCGCGTGAAGACCAGCGCGCGCTCGATCGAGCCGCCCTCCAGGAGCGAGAGCAGCAGGTCCGACTTGCGCGGGCTCTCCACGAAGTAGACGTACTGCTCGAGCGGAGCCACGGTCGAGGACACCCGATCGACGGCCACCTCCACGGGGTTCACAAGCAGCCGCTCGGCCAGCGCACGGATCTCGGCCGGCATGGTCGCCGAGAAGAGCAGGGTCTGGCGCCGCCTGGGCAGCGCCGCCGCCACTCGCTTCACATCGGGCAGGAAGCCCATGTCGAGCATGCGGTCCGCCTCGTCGAGCACGAAGGTCTCGACGTGGCCGAGGTCGACCGCTCGCTCCTGCATCAGGTCGAGCAGCCGGCCCGGAGTCGCGACGAGCACGTCGATGCCGCGTCGCAGCGCCGCGACCTGCGGCCCCTTGCCGACACCGCCGAAGATCACGTGGCAGCGCACGCTGCCGCGCGGCGCGTACTTCGCGAAGGAGGCGCCGATCTGAGCCGCCAGCTCGCGCGTCGGTGCCAGCACCAGCGCGCGAATGCGGTTCGGGCCGCTGCGCGGCTCGTCCGCGAGCACGCCGTCGAGAATCGGCAAGGCGAAGGCCGCCGTCTTGCCCGTGCCGGTCTGCGCGCAGCCGAGCAGATCGCGCCCGGCGAAGACGTGGGGGATCGCCTGGCGCTGAATGGGGGTCGGCTCCGCGTAGCCCGCGGCGCACACGGCCGCGGACAGGGCGGGAGAGAGGTCGAGTGCGCTCCAGCCCGCGGGCTTCGCGGGCAGGGCGAGCGCGGGCGCGGGGACCGCGCCGGGGTCCGCGGGGGGCGCGCTCTGCGCCTCGGCCCGGACCGGTTCGTAGGAAGAAAAATGGGTGTTCAAGTGGTCTTTCTGTGTGTGGGCGCGAGCACATCGGTGCTCCGCGCCCTGGGATTGCGTCGCGTCCCGCCCTCGAGACGCGTCGCCTGGATGTCGAGCATCCCACCGCGGTCTGTGTTCACTTCGCGGTGGGCAGGGCGTCAGAGGCTGGCGCGCAAGATCGAAGAGTCGCTTGGAGGACTTCGAAGCGCGCAGTACTGAACGAGCTCGGGCAGGACTCTCGCACCTCGTGCTTCGCGGCGCAAGCCGTTCCTCCGCATGCAGCTTCGGTGCGAATCGCGCACCGCTTGAGGACTTTCTCCGCAGCCTGCGAGAAGGCGCCGAGCGCGAGCGGCCCGGGTGGCGAATTTCCGCACCTCGCGGCGACACGTCGGCGCCCCAGCCCGCCACCCAACCCACAACACCGCGCCGCGGCGCCGGGACCGTCGGTGCGCGCGCGGGCTCGCTCGGTGTTGTTGCCACACCGGGCGGGCGAACCTCACTGCCCGCGGAAAGCGGGCCGACCGGTGGCAAGCCGGGCCGACCGAGCCCGGGTGGGCAACCGGCGCGAATCTGCCCGAGGGACGCGTCATGCCGCTCGGACAGATCGAGGCGAATCGCATCGAACTCGAACACGGCGGCCGGCCTCTCGCGCTAATCGCCGCCCTCCCCTCGCACCAGCGCCTCGAAGCGCGCGAGCCGCGCGTCATCGGGAGCCAGGATGCGCGAGAGCCACTCGAGCGCGTAGGCCGCGTCGAAGCGACCGCTCTGCGCGTAGAGCAGCTCGCCGAGGTCGACCCAGTCCTTCGGGCGGTCGAAGATCACCTTGAAGACGGCGAGGTCCTCCGCCGAGAGGATCGGGATCTCGTCTCCGTCGCCGAAGGGCACGCGCCGGGCGCGCTGCATGCAGGCGTCGTGGTAGGCGTCCGTCGAGAAGAAGAGGTCGATCGGCGTGTGGCCCCAGCGAAGCCGCGTCTGGCCGTCGCGCGCGATCTCGGCGAGCGCGCGCTCGGGCTGCGCGACGCCGAGCGGTAACAGCACGTCCAGCACGCGCTGCGCGCGCTCGACCCGCACGAAGACGTTGCAGTCGATGTCGATGGTGCCGCGCGGCGTCGCGTAGTAGGCGAGCGCGAGCGCACCGCCGAAGGCGTGCGGCTTGCGTGCGACGTCGAGCGCCGCGTGGATCGCGAGGATCTTCTCGTCGAGCGCGAGCGACATCCGAGGCCTCTAGCTGGAGGCCGAGCGGACCCGCGCGCGCCGCGAGCGGATGCGCGGAAAGCGCACGGCCTCGCGCTCCCGGACCGGCTCGCGCGAGCGCACGATGCGGTCGGAGACGCGCAGCAGATCGCGCAGCGCGCGCCCGCGCTGCGCGTCGTCCGCGCCGATCCACTCGGCCACCTCGCGCAGCGGAGCCGGCGGCGGCGAGGCCGGCTGCGCCGCGAGCGCCTCGCGCAGCAGGTGCGCCAGACCCGGGTCGAGGCGCGCGCCCGAGCGCAACGCCGCGAGCAGCTCACGGGCGGCGCGGTCGTGGCGGCGCTCGCTGACGGGGATCCCGAGCCCGGCGGCGCGCGCGCGCAGCCGATCGAGGTCGAGGGGACGCGTGGCCCGCCGCCCGGCGCGCTCGAGCACCTCGGAGGTCAGCGCGCCCCGGAAGGTCGCCAGGGTGCGAGAGCGAGGCCCCCGCGCGGTCAGCACCGACTCCCGGATGTCGAAGCGGCCGCCGGGCCGGCGCGCCAGATACGCCACCGCCCCAGCCTACCCCGGATAGTGGTTATGAGCCACTATCGCCGTGCGGGCCCAGCCCGTGCGATGCTGCGGCCCAGGAGGCGTGGCGATGCGCGAGTGGAAGGGCAAGGTCGCGGTGGTGACGGGGGGCGGCAGCGGCATCGGACAGGGGCTCTGCCGCGCGCTCGCCGGCGAGGGCCTGCGGGTGGTGGTCGCGGACGTCGAGGCCGAGCGGGCCGAGGCAACGCGCGAGGAGCTCGTCTCCCGCGGCGCCGAGGCCATCGCCGTGCGCACCGACGTCACGCGCCGCGCCGACCTGGAGGCGCTCGCCGAAGCGGCGCGCCGCGCCTTCGGCGGGGTGCACGTGGTCTGCAACAACGCGGGCGTCGCGACCGGCGGCGAGATGCTGGCCGGCACCGAGGCCGAGTGGCGCTGGGTCCTCGACGTCAACGTGATGGGCGTCGTACAGGGCTGTCAGGTGTTCGCGCCGGGCCTTCTGGCGCAGGGTGAAGGGCACATCCTCAACACGGGCTCGATCGGCAGCTTCCTGGCCTCGCCCGAGCTGGCCGCCTACACCACCAGCAAGGCCGCCGTCGCGAGCTTCACGAGCGCGCTGCGCGAGTACTGCGAGCCGAAGGGCGTCGGCGTCACGCTCCTGTGTCCGGGCCCCGTGGCGACGCGGCTCGCCACCTCCGACCGGCTGCGCCCGGGACCGCGCGAGCAGTTCCGCGGCAGCGCGCACGTCCTCGATCCGGTGATGGAGATGGGCATGGAGCCCGACCAGGTCGCGGCGATCGCGCTGCGCGGGATGCGCGAGAACGCCGAATACGTCTTCACGCACGCGGAGTACGCCGGCATGATCGAGAGCCGCGTCGCGCGCGTGCTGCGTGCGGCCGCTCAGCCGGGCGGCGGCTGAGCGCGCCCGGCCCCGCCCGTGCGGCCGCTCATGCGCCACCAGGATTCGAGCAGCACGCCGAGCGACGCCATCCACTCGCGGAAGCGGCGCAGGTCGGCCGGCTCGAAGGCGCCGCCGTCGAGCTTGTTCAGCGCCTGCGCGACCGCGAAGACGCGGCCGTCGAGATCGCGGATCGGGACGCACAGCACGCTGCGCGTGCGGTAGCCGGAGGCGCGGTCGGCCGACGGGTCGAAGCGCGGGTCGGCGTAAGCGTCGGCGAGCGCGATGGGCTCGCCCGACTCCGCCACGGCTCCCGCGATGCCCCTGCCGCGCGGCATGCGGATCTCGAAGAGCTCGCCGCCGGCGTCGCGCGCCGCCTTCGACCAGAGCTCGCCGCTCCCGGTGTCGAGCAGGAAGAGGCTCGCGCGGTCGGCGCCGAGCAGGTCGCCGATCTTGTGCGTGAAGGCGACGAGCATCGCGTCGAGCAGCCCCTCGAAGGCGTGGCTCTGCGCGAGCCCCGAGACGCGCAGGAAGTGCTCGGCCTCGCGCGTCACGCGCTCGAGCGCCTCTGCGAACTCCTCCGGATGCATCGCGCGCAGCCGCGCGTCGAGCTCGCCGCGCCGGCTCATCTCGGCGAAGAGGCCCATCAGGTGGCGCGTGCTCGCGAGCACGGCGTCGCCGAAGGAGACGAGACGACCGTCCTCGAGATGGAGGATGCGGTCGGCGACGTCGAGGATGCGCACGTCGTGCGTCACCAGCACGACCGACGCGCCGCGCTCGCGCGCGAGGCCGCGCAGGATCTCGACCACCTCGCGGCCCGACTTGCGATCGAGCGAGGCGGTCGGCTCGTCGGCCAGCACGAGGCGCGGCTCGCCGACGAGCGCGCGCGCAACCGCCACGCGCTGGCGTTGCCCGCCGGAGAGGCGGTCGGGCTTCGCGGACTCGAAGCCTGCGAGGCCAACCGCCGCGAGCATCACCTCGGCGCGCCGCCGCCGCTCGCGCCGCGACGGCCGAGGCCGAGCCGCGAAGCCCATCTCCACGTTCTGGAGCGAGGAGAGCGACCCGAGCAGGTTGTGCTGCTGGAACACGAAGCCGATGCGACGCCGCACGGAGACGCGCGCCGGGCTCGACGCGCCGACGAGCTCCTCACCGAGCACGCGCAGGCTGCCCGACTGCGCGCGGCGCAGCGCGCCGATCAAGGTGAGCGCCGTGGTCTTGCCCGAGCCCGACGGGCCCGAGAGGATCGCGATCTCGCCCGCCTGCACCTCGAGCGAGACGTCGAAGAGCACCTGGCGCGCCATCGCGCCGCGCCCGAGGTGATGGCTCACGTGCTGGAGCTGCACGACTCGCTCGTCCGCACCCATGTCAGAAGATCTCAGCCGGATCCGCCTGGCGGACCTTGCGCAGCGCGATGCTGGCGGCGACCGCGCACATGAGCGCGGTCAAGGCGAAGACGCCGAGCGCGATCGGCAGCGTCATCTCCACCGGCAGGTGCGTCGCGCGGCCGGCCTCGCGGTAGAGCACCATGCTCGCCAGCACGCCGGGCCCGAAGCCGAGCAGCGCGAGCAGCAGCGCCTGCTCGATCACGACGCCGAAGAGGTACCGATCGGTGTAGCCGATTGCCTTCAGGGTGGCGTACTCGCGCAGGTGCTCGGAGACGTCGGCGAAGAGGATCTGGTAGACGATGATGCCGCCCACCACGAGGCCCATGATCACGCCGAAGCTGAAGACGTAACCGATCGGCGTCGCGCGGTGCCAGTAGTCGATCTCGCGCTCGACGAAGTCGTGGCGCGTGAGCACCAGCACGTCGGGTGGGAGCCGCGCGGCGAGCGCGTCGCGCACGGCCCGGGGGTCGGCGCTGGCCTCGAGGTGGATCAGGCCGATGTCGATCTGCCCGGCCTGCCGGTTCGGGAAGATGCGGCGGAAGTTGAGGTCGCTCGTGACGAGGCTCGCGTCGATGCCGAACGACGTGCCGAGCTCGAAGAGCCCGGCCACGCGCACGTCGCGGTTCGCGACCTCGGTGTGGAAGCCGTCGGGGCCGGCCTCGCGCACGAGCCGTGGGATCGGTCCGAACTCCGGCCGCGAGGTCTCGTCGAAGAGCACCACGTCGGGCCGCTTCAGCGCTTCGCGCTGCGAGTCGACGCCCGGCACGTCGAAGACTCTGTCGCTCGGGTCGAAGCCGACCACGAAGATTCGCCGCGCCTCGGAGGGATGCTCCGGGTTCCTCCAGTCGCCGAGCCCGATGTAGAGCGGGGTCACGCCCGCGACGCCGGGGACGCCCCGGATCTGGTAGAGGCGCCGACGCGAGAAGCTCGCCGGCTGCACGATGAAGCCGGTCTTCGGGCTGATCATCGCGAGGTCGTAGCGGAGGCTCCGGTGATAGCGGACCGAGCTGCCGAACATCGCCTCCTGGAAGCCGAGCTGCATGCACACGAGCACGACCGCGAAGGCGACGCCGGCGATCGCCACCAGCAGGCGCACCTTGTCGCGCGTGAGCTGTAGCCAGGCGATGGGCATGGCATACACCCTGGCAGGTCAGGGGCCGATCTCGACCTCGACCTGGAGGTTCGTCAGGTTGGCGACGGCGGCCGGATCGTCGAGCCGGATCTGCACCTCGACCACGCGCGCGTCGGTCTTCGACACGGGGTCGGCGCCGACCGCGTCGAGGCGCCCGATCTTGAGGCCCACGCGTTCCACCGCGCCCGCGAGCGGCTTGCCGAGCGCCGGGCTGGTCACCGTCGCGCGTTGGCCCGTGCGCACGCGGCCGATGTCGGTCTCGTAGACCTCCGCCACCGCGTACATCTCGTCGGTGCGGCCGAGCTCGATCACGCCGTCCGGTCCGACGCGCTCGCCCGCGCGCGCGTGCACCTCGAGCACACGTCCCGCGATCGGCGCGCGCACGAGCGCGAGCTCGAGCTCCGCGCGTGCGGCGTCGAGCGCGGCCTGGGCGGCGCGCACGGTCGCCTCCGCGTCCTCGCGGCGTGACGCGGCGCCCGCGAGCCCGGTGGCGAGGTCCTTCGCGCGCCGCAGCTCCGACTCCGCCGCCACGAGCTCCGCCTCGCGCTGTCGCACGATCGCCTGCTGGAGCGGGTAGCGGTCGAGGCGCGCGATCACCTGTCCGGCCTGCACGGTATCACCCGTGTCGACGTCGAGCGCCGCGATCACCGCGACCGGCACCGAGGGACCCGCGACGCGCACCGGGCCGCCCCGCGGCTCGAGCCGGCCGAGCGCAGTCACGCGATCGCTGGAGTCGGCGCGCATCGCGGCGGCATGCGCGAGTGCGCAGGCGACCGCGGAGAGCGCGAGGAGCGTCGGGACGGGACGCCGCATCCGGGTGGACGTTCATACACCCTTCGGCGGCTCCCCGTCCAGCGTGTTCGACTCTGTTAGCTTGGAGCCGTGGTCCGAGGTCTCGTCCGAGCCGCGCTTGTGTCTTTGGCGCTAGCGCAGTCGGCACTGCCGCTGCGAGCGGACCCCCCCTCCGAGCTGCTGCCGGGCTCATCGCTGGACGCGCCGAACCCCGCGCTGCTCGCACGCCTCGAGCAGGAGCACGTGGTCTGCAACGAGTCCGACGGCCGCACCGCGCGCGCGCTCGTGCTCTTCCAGCAGCCGCTCGACGAGGTGTGGACCCTGCTGACTTCGACGACCCGGCAGAAGGAGTATCGTCCGGAGCTGACGGGCCTCACCGTGGTCGACTCCGGCGACCACAGCAACGTGGCCGATTACAGCCTGCGATTCATGCTGACCTCGCTCCACTACCGGCTTCAGCAAGGCTGGGACTCCCAGAGCCGCCGCGTCTGGTGGAGCCTCGACCCGAGCTTCGACAACGACATGCGCGTGCTCGACGGGCTCTGGGAGCTGCGTCCGCTGGACGAGAGTCACACCCTCGCGCGCTTCAGCACCCGGATCGACATCGGTCCAGCGCTCCCCGCCTTCCTGCAGGACTACGCCACGCGCAAGAAGCTGCCCGAATCGATGGACCACGTGCGGCGTTGGGTCGATTCGGGAGGGGCGTGGAGGCCATGACGGCGACTCCCGGCACGGGGCACGGCTTCGTGCGGCGTATGCTCGGCGCCGCGCTGCTCGACTCGCACGTCTACGAGGAGGTCGAGGCGGATCACAGCGCCAATGGGCAGGCGGCGTGGGTGGTCGTGCTATCGGCCGTCGCGGCGGGGATCGGAAGCATTGCGAATCAAGGCTGGGGCGGCGTGCTCTGGTACACGGTCGCCGCGCTCGTCGGCTGGTACCTATGGGCGGCCATCGCCTTTGCGATCGGCACGCGGCTGCTGCCCGGTCCGTACACGCGCGCCGACCTCGGAGAGCTGCTGCGCACGATCGGCTTCTCGAGCGCGCCCGGCGTGCTGCGCATCCTCGCGATCTTTCCCCCGATCGCGGGCCTCGTCTTCCTGATCAGCACGCTCTGGATGCTGGTCGCGATGGTGGTCGCCGTGCGCCAGGCGCTCGACTACTGCACCACGAGGCGCGCGATCGCGGTCTGCGCGATCGGCTTCCCCTTCTACGCGGTGACGCTCGCGCTCTCGCTGATCCTGCTCGGACCGTGGCTGATCTGAGAGAAGTTCTGAACAGTTAGAAGACGACTCGGAGCGCCCCCACCACCTCGTGCGCGGCGAACTCCGCCTTCACCTTGCCGTTGCCGAGCCCGAAGAGGTCCGCGTCGACCTTCGGATCGTCGCTCGTGATGTAGCGGTAGCGGAGGTCGACCTCGAGGTGGCGGAAGACGGGCCAGAAGACCCCGCCCATCGCGTTCCAGGCGAACTTGGTGTCGTCGTCGTCGATGCTCAGGCTGTTGCCGTTCGTGTCGGCCGAGAAGATCGCCACCCCGGCGCCGCCGCCAATGTAGGGCTTGATCGGGAACGGCACCGGCAGGTCGAGGTAGACGTTGCCGAGAAAGGCCGCTGCGCCGGCCCAGCCCTCGCCGGAGACGTGCAGCGATCCCACCTTCACCGAGTCGAGGTCCGCGCGGCGGAAGCTCCCGTGCGCCTCGACGCGCAGCCAGTCGAAGGCGCGGAATCCGATCGCTCCACCGGCGGTCCAGCCCGTGTCGAAGTCGGCCTTGCCCGAGCCGATGCCCGACGCCGACACGTTCGCGTCGTCCCAGAAGGAGCCACCGCCCTGGAGCTCGAGGTAGACGCCGTTGTTCACTTCGTCGGCAAGCGCGGGCACGGCGGCGAGGAGACCGAGGCAGACACCGAGCGACGTGCGCAGGCGGCTCACGCCTCGAACGTCGCAAGGATCGGGCGCGTTGTCACTGCGGCACGCGAGCGGGATCGAGCCAGCCCTGACTCGCGTAGAAACGCGCCACCTCGCGCGCGATCTCGTGCGCCGTGCGCTCGACGCGGTCGTGCCCGGTGGCTTCGGTCTCGAAGTGGTGGACCGTGTCGAAGAAGCCTCCCTCCAGCGTCTGGATCCTCACCTCCGCGCGCAGGTGATCGACGACGCCCGTGTCGAGCGCGAGGAAGCTGCCGTCGACGCCGAGCGCGGGGCCGAGCAGCGGCGTGTCGCGCTTCACGTGCAGGCCAGGGATCGGGATCTCGGCGAGGCGGGTCACGACTTCGTCGGCGAGCTGGCCCGCCTCGACGGGCGTCTCGCCGGAGCTACGGGCGAACTCGAAGACGAACACGTGCTCGGGCTCCGACATCGCGACGCGCTCGAAGGTCTCGCCGGCGGGCTCGACCGCCGTCCCGCTCGCGCATCCCGGCGCACCCGAGGCGACGAGCGCGAGCAGCGCGCCCGCCAGCGCGATCGGCGCGATATGCGCCAACGCGATCGGCGCGGTGCGCGCCGCGATCCTCCGCATGGCCTCTCCCTCCGGCCGGCAGCATACTTCGCGCCCTTCGCATGGCGACCCTCGCGCGCGCGTCCGCCGTCGTCCTGTGGATCGCGCTCGGATGCGCGAGCGCGTCGCACACGCCGTCGCCCGCGCCGGAGCCTGCGAGCCCGGCCTCGCGCGTCGAAGAGGACGTGGCGGCGCTCTGCGATCCCGCGATGGAAGGACGACTCACCGGCACCGAAGGCGAGCAGCGCGCGACCGAGTACGTCGCGCGCGCGTTCGAAGCGATCGGCCTCGCGCCCGGCGGCCGCGACGAGAGCTTCTTCCAGCCCTTCGAATTCACCGCCGGCGTCTCGCTCGGAGCGGGCAACGCGCTGCAAAGCTCGCGACGCGGCGCAGCGCACGAATACGCGGTCGACGCCGACTGGCGTCCCCTCGCCTTCTCGAAGACGGGCGACGCGCCCGCGGCGGCGGTCGTCTTCGCGGGCTACGGCATCGTCGCGCCCGCGAACGGCGCCGCGCCGGCCTACGACTCCTACGCGGGCCTCGACGTTCGAGGTCGCTGGGTGCTGTTGCTGCGGCACGCGCCGCAGGACGTCGCGCCGGAGTGGCGACAGCACTGGAGCCGCTACGCATCGCTGCGTCACAAGCTGATGCTGGCGCGCGACCGCGGCGCGCTCGGCGTGCTGATCGCGAGCGGGCCGCGCTCGGGGGTCCGCAACGAGCTCGTGCCGCTCACACCCGACCTCGCGGCGGGTGGCTCGGCGAGCGTCTTCGCGCTCTCGATGGCGGATGCGCCGGCGCAGGCGTGGCTCGCGGAAGCGGGCCGCTCGCTCGACGCGCTCCAGGCCGCGCTCGACCGCGGCGAAGCGACGGCCGGCTTCGAGATCCCCGCGCTGCGCGTCGCGGCCCGGGTCGACCTCGTTCAGGAGCGGCGCGGCGGGCGCAACGTGATCGGCCGCCTGCGGACCGCGCGCGGCGAGGACGCCGCGCCCGTGCTCGTCGGCGCGCACGTCGACCACCTCGGCCGAGGCCTCGAGGGCGCCTCGCTCGCGCGCGAAGACGAGCGCGGCCTCGTCCACCCCGGCGCCGACGACAACGCCTCGGGCGTCGCGGCCGTGATCGAGATCGCGCGGGAGGTCGCCGCGCAGGCGCGCGCGCGCCCCGAAGCCTTCGCGCGCGACGTGCTCTTCGCCGCGTGGTCGGGCGAGGAGGTCGGCCTGATCGGCTCGACCGCGTTCGCGAACGGGCTGGAGGGTCCGCCGGCGGCCCCGCACGGTGCCCCGCGCCGGATCGCCGCGGTGCTGAACCTCGACATGGTCGGGCGCTTCCGCGAGCACCTGATCCTGCAAGGGGTCGGCTCGAGTCCTGCCTGGCCCTCGCTGATCGAGTCGGCGAACGCGTCGCGCGCGCTGCCCGTCGTGCTGGAGAACGAGAGCTACCTGCCGACCGACGCGACGAGCTTCTTCCTGAAGGGCATCCCCGTGCTCTCGGCCTTCACCGGGGTGCACGACGACTACCACACGCCCCGCGACACGCCCGACAAGCTGAACTACGCGGGGCTCGCCGCGACCGCCGATCTCTTCGCCGGCATCACCGAGGCGCTCGCCGAGGGCACGGCGCTGCCGGAGTACACGGCTCCGTCCCAGACTCCGCTCCCGCCGCGCGCGGGCCTGCGCATCTACCTCGGCACGATTCCGAGCTACGGCGAGGCCGCGGGTGAAGGGCTGCTGCTGTCTGGTGTCGCGCCCGGGGGCCCCGCCGAGAAGGCGGGAGTCCGCGCGGGAGATCGGGTCGTCGAGGTCGCCGGGCACGCGATCGAGAACGTCTACGACTACACCTACGCGCTCGAGATGCTGGCGGTCGGCAAGCCCGTTCCGATCACGGTGCTGCGAGGCGGCGAGAGGGTGCGGCTCACCATCACGCCGGCGTCGCGGGAGTAGAGGCGCCCGGATCGCCGCGCCGCGAGAGCAGCCGGCGCAGGTACGCGACGCCGCCCGCCTCGTCCTCGAATTCCCCCGAGAGCTGCGCCTCGTAGCAGTCGCGCAGGATCGGCGCGAACTCGGGGCCCGGGGCGCGGCCGAGCGCGACGAGATGACGGCCTTGCACCAGGGGTCGCGGCGCCGCGCGCACGACCTCGAGGGCGTGGGCGCGCGCGAGCAGCCAGTCGCCCGCCGCGAACGGGTCGGTGCGCGGCGGGCGCGCGGCGTGGTCCGCCGCCGCCACGCGCACGAGTCGGTCGATCCGGCCGACTCGGCGCGCGAGCCGCCGGATCGCGGCGTCGCCCGCCGCGTGGCGGTGTAGCTGCGCCGGGGCGAGGTGCGCGGCCACCAGCGGCGCGACCTCCGCCGCGAGGTCGCGCTCGTCCGTCATGCGCGCGAGGAAGCGCTGCGCGAGCTCGGCGCCGAGCGCCTCGTGTCCGTGCGAGGTGATGCGCCCCCGGCTCTCGCGCGTGGTCGCCGGCTTGCCGAAGTCGTGGCAGAGCACCGCCAGCCCGACGACGAGGTCGTCGCGCGGGTCGCCGGTGCGCGCGCCCGCGAAGGCGTCGAGCGCGAGCAGCGTATGCGTCCAGACGTCGCCTTCGGGATGCCAGACGGGGTCCTGCGGGCAGCCGACCAGCGAGTCGACCTCCGGGAAATGGCGCAGCCAGCCCGCCTCGCGCAGAAAGGCCAGCCCGCGCGAGGGCCGCACGCCTTCCAGCAGGAGGCGCCGCCACTCGGCGAAGACGCGCTCGTGCGGCAGCCGCTCGGGCGTGAGCGTGCGGCAGCGAACGACCGTCTCGGGCGCGGCCTCGAGCTCGAAGCGCGCGAGCAGCTGCATGGCGCG
>Ga0335082_10001366_pt1 | contig 26003 bp, 30 predicted proteins | sample Lox_Sample_41_FD_206718 | JGI IMG/M metagenome (GOLD analysis project Ga0335082, IMG submission 206718) | Soil microbial communities from Loxahatchee National Wildlife Refuge, Florida, United States - Lox_Sample_4.1 | ecosystem: Environmental > Terrestrial > Soil > Wetlands | place: USA... | reverse complement strand
CGTTGCGCCGTAGGCCCACTCCGCCACCCCGTTCAACGCATGATCCGGCACGATGGCGTGCGGAAAGGCGGCGGTTCCGGCACCGGAGAACGTGTAGTTGTTGTGCCAGGTCAGATTGAACGTGCCGGTTTTCGCGATGGCAGCGTCGTAGACCTGAATCTCGTCGGTCTGAGCGTCAGCCGGGACGATCAGCGCCAGCATGGCCAAGATGGAAGGCGCCGGGCGCATCATCTAAGCGCCGTTGGCGGATTCTTGCTGTTCCTCCGGCTCGCGGACGCGGTCGACCGCCTCGACGGCCTCGGTCACGCGCAAGGCGCCGATGATGTTCTGCAGATGCGCCACGTCGCGCACCACGATGTCGACCTGGAACTCGAAGAACAGCGGATTGCGGTTGGTCGTTTTCATGTTGAAGATGTTGCCGCCGGAGTTGCCGATGGCCGTCATCGCTGCGCCCAGCGAGCCCGGCAGGTTCTTCACCCGCACCTTGAGGCGCGCCACCGAAGGCCCCATATCGGCGGCGTGGCTGCCCCAGGCAACGTCGAGCCAGTCGTCGATGCTGGATTGCGCTTTCTCCAGCTCGGCGCAGTCGATGGCGTGGATCACGGCACCCTCTCCGGGCACCATCAGCCCGACGATACGGTCGCCCGGCAGCGGGTGGCAGCAGGTCCCCAGGCGATAGGCGATACCGGCGGTGAGGCCGCGGATCGAGATGCGCTCGGGCGCGGCGGGCGCTTCCTGCAGCATCGCCTTCTTGCGATGTTCGGGGTCGTTCTTTAGCTCGGGATAGACCGCTTCGAGCACGTCGCGCCCGCGAAGTCCGCCACGGCCGACTTGGGCCAGAACGTCGTCCGCCTTCGACAGCCCCAGCTTTTTGGCGACGCCTTCCACCGCCTTGTCGGTCAGCTCGAGCTTCTCGTCGGCGAACACCTTCTGCAGGATCTTGCGGCCGAACTGGATATGCTCGCCGCGCTCCTGCTGGCGCAGGAATCGCTTGATCTCGGCGCGCGCCCGGCCGGTGACGACGAACTGCTCCCACAAGGGCGACGGCGTCGAGTCCTTGCCGGCGATGATCTCCACCTGATCGCCGTTGCGCAGCGGCGTGTAGAGCGGAACCGGCGTGCCGTTCACTTTGGCGCCAAGTGTGCAGTGGCCAAGATCGGTGTGGACCTGATAGGCGAAATCGATCGGCGTCGCCCCGCGCGGCAGCGGAATCAGGTCTCCCTTCGGCGTGAAGCAGAACACCTGGTCTTGATAGAGGTTGAGGCGCGACTGTTCGAAGAACTCCTCCGCCGAGTTGCCGCGCTCGAGCAGATCCACCATTTCCCGCAGCCATTCGTAGGCGCGGTTCTCCGAGCCTTCGCCGGTCTGGCCCGCGATGTCGCGATAGCGCCAATGGGCGGCAATGCCCCGTTCGGCGACATCGTGCATCTCTTGGGTGCGAATCTGAATCTCGACGCGCGTTCTTTCCGGCCCGATCAGCGTGGTGTGCAGTGAGCGGTAGCCGTTGGGCTTGGGGGTCGAGATGAAATCCTTGAAGCGCGCCGGCACCGCCGGCCAGGCCAGATGCAGCACACCCAGGGTGCGATAGCAGTCCTCCTTGGTGCGTACGATCACGCGGAAGGCGAAGACGTCCGACAGCTCCTCGAAGCTGATCTTCTTCTCCTGCAGCTTGCGCCAGATGGAGAACGGCCGTTTGGAGCGCCCATAGACCCAGGATTCGATGTTGTTCTCGGCCAGCTTGCGCTTGATCCGGTCGGCGATGCGATCGATCAGCTTGCCGCGCGTGGAATCCATGCGCTCCAGGCGCGTGACGATCGAGGCGCGCGCTTCCGGGTACATCTCGGCGAAGGCCAGATCCTCCAGCTCCTCGCGCATGTTCTGCATGCCGATGCGCCCGGCGAGCGGGGCATAGACGTCAAAGGTCTCCTGGGCGATGCGCCGGCGCTTGTCGGGTTCCTGGATGAAGCCCAGCGTGCGCATGTTGTGCAGGCGGTCGGCCAGCTTGACCAGCAGCACACGGATATCGCCGGAGATCGCCAGCATCAGCTTGCGGAAATTCTCCGCCTGCTTGGTGCGCTCGGAGAACACTTCGAGGCCCGTCAGTTTGGTGACGCCGTCAACCAGATCGGCGATCTCCTGGCCGAAATTGGCCTTGATGTCGTCGTAGGTGGCGAGGGTATCCTCGATGGTGTCGTGCAGCAGGGCGGTGGCGATGGTGGCTTCGTCGAGCTTGAGCTCGGTCAGGATCGCTGCAACCTCCAGGGGATGGGCGAAATACGGATCGCCCGAGGCCCGGAACTGCCTGCCGTGGGCCTTCATCGCGTACACATAGGCCTTGTTGAGCAGCGCTTCGTCCGCCTCTGGATCGTAGGCCTTGACGCGGTCGATCAGTTCCGTCTGGCGCATGAGCTTGCGTCGGCGGGCCCGCGGCGCAGGCAGCGGCACCACCTGCGCCTTGTCGGTCGGCTGAGGCGAGGCGTTCATGCGCCTAATATAGGCGCAGAAGTCAGAATTCAGAAATCAGAAAAACCGACTTCTGACTTGTGATTTCTGGCGTCTGATTGCTGTTCTACGCGGACGAACGGCGTAACGCTATTCGTCCTCGTAGGTCTCCGGCTCGGGCTGCGGCTCGGCGCGCCGCTGGGCCTCGCTGGTGAGGGCGCGCAGCAGCTCCTCTTCGGTGACCTGACGGAACTGCGGGTCCTCGCGGCCGTCGTCGTTTTCAGGGCGCGCCTCCTCGGGCTCGTCCACCTCGGCGTGCTTCTGGAGCGACTTGATGTGCTCTTCCTTCAGCTCCTCAGGCTTCAGCAGCTTGGCTGCGATCTCGCGCAAGGCGACAACCGGGTTCTTGTCGCGGTCGCGCTCGACCATCGGCTCGGACCCGCCCGAAAGCTGGCGGGCGCGATAGGAGGCGGACAGAACCAGCTCGAAGCGGTTAGGAATTTTGTCAACGCAGTCTTCAACGGTGACGCGGGCCATGGGCGATCCTTCGGGGATTCGGAAGGGGGCGGAACCTATAGGAAACGCAACCGCGGGGCAAGCGCCTATTCTGCCGGGATTTTCGGCCCTTCTTACAGTGGACGGGCGCCGCAAACACCCCGTCCGGGCGCGGGGCGTGCGCTACGATGCCGGACAAATTGCGGCGAAGGGCCATGCCTCGCCCGCATGGTAAGAGGCCCATGCTCGGGAAGATCAAGTCGGATGCCCCAAGGGAACGACGCCGATGACCCGTATCAGCAGCCACAATCACGCGGAAGCCCTGAAGCAGGACTGGTATGCGGCCGCCGGTTCGATCGACATCAGGACCAGGACGACGGGGCGGTTGTTGACGACCTTCCGTGGCGACCAAGGTGTTCCTGTTCGAAATACCGTCGGTGACCGGCCTGTCCGACTTGCCGACGGCAAGGGACGTATACTTCCAAAACATCACGAGTCTAACCAAGGGTGCCGAGTTCTCAGCCATGCCGGCGGTCGTCAAGCTCTACATCAACAACGCCGGCGGCCGCATGAAATAGCTTTCAGAGGTGCCAGCCGCCACCGAAGTGCACATCACCTGTGTGGAAGGCTTGGAAACCCCGCCGGAGACGCTGCCCGCCGCCACCTCCGTGGCGTTAAACGATCTTCCTATGCTTTCGAAAATACCCGCAATGCCGAGCGCCCTGCGCGTCCATTTTCGCAGGCTGCCTCGCGTAACGGCATTGCCCGACCCGCCCAAGGCAGTCGAAGTCCACCCGTTGGATTTGCCGAACGTGACGGCGCTGCCCGCAATGCCCGCTGCAAAGCAGATTGATATCAAGCGGCTGCCTAGTCTGGCAGAGCTGGGCGAAATGCCGGTCGCCGCGCGTGCCGGGCTGGAGGATCTTCCCCGCCCAACGGCGCTGCCGATCGTGCCTGAGGGCTGCAAAATGCGGCCCAAGGGTCTTACCGCGATCGGCCGGACAAAAGGAACTCGGAGCCGCCAAACGGCCCAGTGAACGACGAAACGGAGTTCGCTAATTCGCGGGCGAATTCGCCTTGCTCGCCGCGTGCTCGTCCAGCATCGGCTTGGTCCGCCGCCAGGTTTCCCAGGCCTGGGCTGCCACCAGGGCAAAAACGAACAGCAGGCCGGCGTCGGTATAAAGCATGATCTGGCCCGAATGCGCCGCCATTCTGTCGGGCGCCTGCCCGCCCGTCACCGCCATCTTGAATGCGAAGCGTGCCAGGAACAGACCCAGGAACAAAGCCGTGCCGACAGGAGACATCTTGCTGGTGATACGCCCCGTCGCCGGATCGAGCGTGAACGCCTGATGCCGCGCAAGCAAGTAACCGAGCCCCAGCCCCAAGACGACTGCCGCCGCGTAAATGCCGAACCCGAGCAGGCCCGGGATGGGCGACGTCGCCAATGCCAAGAGGAGGAATAGACCAATTACGGCGGGCCTGATCCACAGCCGCGACGGCGTGACCGGCCGACCTTTCGCCGCCTTGCTCAGCCGCCAGGCAATGATGGCAAACGCGATCAGGGCACCGATATAGGGCGCCAAATCCCTGGACATGCGAACTCCCGCGTCGGATGCCTGCCAGCTTAGCGCAACCGCGCCCAGAAGGAACCGCGGACCTCATATTTCAAGAGCGCGGCGGCATCCTGCTTGACGCGGCGTTTATAGGCACGGCGTCCGGCCGCTAAGGCCGCGCGATCTTGAAGATCGTGTCGGCGGCGAGCCCCCAATAGCGGTAGTGGAACGTGTAGATCTCGCCCGCGCGGTATTTGGCGCCGTCGAAGACGATGGTCACGTTGTCGTGCCGCCCCGCCGCCGGCACGCTCCACGACTGCGGCTGGTAGATCATCGGGCAGATGGTGCGGCCTTCGATGTCGTTGCCCTGGCTATCGGTGACGTTCCACAGCGAGATGCCGCACGAATTGGGAACGGTCAGCCTGACCGGCGCCCCGGTCGTGTTGGCGACCGCGACGATTACGGTGGCGACCGACGGGCCGCTCGGCGTCATGTAGATGACAGGCGGCAAGGTTGCCGTCAGCGACACGCCGGCCGGCGCGGCTGATGCGGCGGCGCCGGCGAGCATCGCCGCCAAGATCAGAGATTTCCACATTTCGTTCCCCCTTGGCCCGGCTCAATCCTTCTTGGCCGGCGCCAGCTGTCCGATCGCCTTCGCGGCCTCCACGAATTCGCTCGGCATCATTACGACCGTCATAGTGTTCTGCTCGGCGCCGATCTCCGTCAACATCTGCATGCGCCGCAGCTCGAGCGAGGCCGGCGTCTTCATGATCTCGTCGGCCGCTTCGTGCAGCTTCCGCGCCGCCTCGAATTCCGCCTCCGCCTTGATGATGCGCGCCCGCTTCTCGCGCAAGGCTTCCGCCTCCTGTGCCATGGCGCGCTGCATCGACTGCGGGATCTCGATGTTCTTCATCTCGACGGCCTGGACCTCGACGCCCCAGCCTTCGGTGACCTGATCGACGCGCTCCTTGATGAACTGGCCGATCTTCTCGCGCTCCTTGAGCACATCGTCGAGCGAATGCTGGCCTACGACGTTGCGCAGCGTGGTCAGCGCTACCTGGATGACGGCGTTGCGGACGTTCTGCACCTCGATGATCGCCCGGTCGGGCTTGACGATGCGATACCAGATCACGGCGTTGGCCTGAACCGGTACGTTGTCCTTGGTCATCGCCTCCTGCTGTTCGACGCCGTCGGTGAAGACGCGCATGTCGACGATCACGGCACGCTCGACGCCGAGCGGGATGATCCAGAACAGCCCCGGCCCACGCTGGCACATGTAGCGGCCGAAGCGGAAGACCAGCGCCTTCTCGTATTGCTGCGCGATGCGAAAGCCGGTGAGCAGCACTGCGACGACGACCAGAACCGCGATCCCGAATACCGGCATGGCCCTCTCCCTCGGTGAACCGCCATAATAGGTAAGAAGCGAAAGAGGCGGTTGGAAGGCGCACGGAATATCCCGCGCTCTCCGAGGGTTACGGTTGAAGCGGGCGAATCGCCGCGCGTTCGGCCGCCGGAATCGCGGCGAGCAGCTCCCTTGCGGTTCGGCGGTCGACCGGATGGCGCCAATCCGGCGCAACATCCGCAAGCGGAATCAGAACGAAGGCGCGCTCGGCCAGCCGCGGATGCGGCAGGGTCGGCGGCCCGTCCTGCACCAGACCGTTGTAGTCGAGGAGATCGAGGTCGAGGGGGCGGGGCGCGTTGCGGGCGCCGCGAACGCGGCCGAACACCAGCTCGATGCGGTGCAGCAGCGCCAGCAGATCGCATGGCGCCAGCGCAGTCTCGATTCGCGCCACGGCGTTCACGAACGGGGGGTCCGAAGGATCGGGCCACGCCGGCGTCCGAAACAACCGCGAATTGTCTGCGATGCTTACGTCGGCCTCTTCCAGCGCTCGCAGGGCGGCCCGAAGCGTGGATTCCGGCGGTCCGGCCGGTGAATCGAGGTTCGCGCCCAGGCCGATCACGATCATCTCAACGTTTCCCGCTTGCGCCCGCCCGCCGATTGGGTAGAACTGTCGCAGGGCCTCGGGGGGATTGCCCGGCGGGTCCGGCATTTTTATCGGAGGTCATTATGCTCTTCTACCCACAAGAGAAATTGGCGCTTTTCATCGACGGCGCGAATCTGTACGGCGCCGCCAAAGGCCTTCAGTTCGACATCGACTACAAGCGACTTCTGGAGCTGTTCGCCCGCAAAGGCGTGCTCGTTCGAGCCTTCTACTATACGGCGGTGGCCGAGGATCAAGAATTCTCACCGCTGCGGCCCCTGGTCGATTGGCTCGACTACAACGGTTTTTCGGTGGTTACTAAACCGCTCAAGGAGTTCACCGATTCGCAGGGCCGGCGCCGCGTCAAAGGCAATATGGACATCGAGCTTGCCATCGACGTGATGGAGATGGCCGAGCAGGTGGATCACATCGTGATTTTCTCCGGCGACGGCGATTTCCGTCGGCTGGTGGAGGCCGCCCAGCGCAAGGGTCGGCGGGTCAGCGTGGTGTCAACCATACGCACGCAGCCGCCGATGGTCTCCGACGATCTGCGCCGGCAGGCCGACAATTTCATCGAACTCGAGGAACTCAAGCCGATGATCATGCGCGAGGGCGGCCAGCGCGCCGCGGCCCAGGCTGCGAGCGAACAAGCGGCGCAATAGCGCACCGCGACATCCTGTGCCGAAAAAAGTGCTTTTCGCGGCAGGATGCTGCCACAATCGCTCCATAATTTGCGCGCCGCCGTGCCGAACGGGCGTATCGGGCAATCGTGACCGGATGCTCCCAGATTTTGCACGTAAGGAGCATCGTCGTGTCCAAAAAGTGTGCACTTGTTTCGCTTGCTGCGGCGGCGTTCGCGATTGCCGCCATGGTTCCGGCCTTTGCCGACGGCAACTTCGTCCTCAAGGCCTCTCAGGGTTTCAACTTCGCCAGGAACGCGCTCACCAGCAGCGACGATCCGAATGCCGATGTCGCATTCGCCCGCGGCGCTTTGGGCGCCAGGAAGATCAAGGGCTTCGGCAGCCAGATGCCGGGCCTCGCCGGCTTCAACGACATCGGGTCGTGGGGCAGTCAAGTGAACACGCCAGCGCCCGGCTATTACGTGGTGCAGGGCCACGACGGCAAAACCGTGTATCTCGTACAGGTCACGTCGTTCGGCAATCAGACCCTGGCCGTTTCCAAGTGGGAACTCCAGGTCTCCTGGGAGAAGCTCTGGTAAGCCGAAGCGGCGGTTGGCGTATAAAGAGGCCATGAGTCTCGAACCGCCGCACGATTGCGCCCTTTGCCCGCGGCTCGCCGCGTTCCGCGGGGTGAACGGCGCGGCATATCCGGAGTTCTTCAATGCGCCGGTGCCGAGCTTCGGCGGCGCCGGTGCGCGGCTCCTGATCGTTGGCCTCGCGCCGGGGCTGAAAGGCGCCAACCGAACCGGCCGGCCATTCACCGGCGATTGGGCCGGCGATCTTCTCTTCGCGACGCTTCTGAAAAACGGCCTGGCGCGCGGCCGCTACGGCGAGCGCGCCGACGACGGGCTCGAGCTTGTGGATTGCGCCATCACCAATGCGGTGCGCTGCGTGCCGCCCGAAAACAAGCCCCTGCCCGCCGAGATCAAGACCTGCCGGCAGTTTCTTGCCCGGCAGATCGCGGCAATGCCGAAGCTGCGCGCCGTCCTTGCGCTGGGCAAGATCGCCCATGACAGCGTCTGCGATGCCCTTGGTGTTCGAAAGTCCGCCCACCCCTTCGCGCACGGTGCGACCTACGATGTGAACGGCGCGGCGCTGGTCGCCAGCTATCACTGCTCGCGCTACAACACGAATGCCGGCGTCCTCACCGAGGCGATGTTCGACGCGGTGGTGAAGCAAGCGAAGAAGGCTGCGGCCTGATCAGACGCCCGGCGCGGCGGCCTTGGCCACGTACTGGTCGTAGGCTTCCACCGCCTGGGCGGCGTACATCACGCTGGGGCCGGCGCCCATGTAGATCGCCATGCCGACCGTCTCCATCACCTCGTCGCGCGTGGCGCCGTGCTTGCGCGCGGATTCGGCGTGGAAGGCGATGCATGGATCGCAACGCGCCGCCACCGCGATGCCGAGCGCCACCAGCTCCTTGGTCTTGGTGTCGAGCGCCTTGGGCGCCGTGGCGGCCTGGGCCATGGCGGAAAACGCCTTCATCGTGTCGGGCGTACCGATGCGGAGCTGCTTCACCAAGGCGCTCAGCTCGGTGGCAATGTGGGGCCAATCCTTGTACATGCAAAGTCTCCCGCGGGATGCTTGCGGCGATATATATTAGAATTTACTAATATATGTCATCCCCTCACAGGGTCGCAGGGCGCTTCACGATGGCGGTGCGAACTCAGCCGTACCGCTGTTCCTTCCAGGGATCGCCCTCGTTGTGATAGCCGCGGGTCTCCCAGAAACCGGGCCGGTCGGCCGCCGCGAACTCGATGCGGCTGAGCCATTTGGCGCTCTTCCAGAAATACCAATCGGGAATCACCACGCGCACCGGCCCGCCGTGCTCGCGCGGGATCGGCGCGCCCTCCCAGGAATGCGCCAGCAGCACATTCGGCTCCGCGAACACCGAGAGCTTCACGTTGGTGGTATAGCCGTCATAGGCGTGAAAGACGACGTGCGCCGCTTCGGGCTTCGGACGCACGCGCTCCAGCAACGTTTCCGACGAAACGCCGCGCCAGCGGTTGCCGAAACGGCTCCATTGGGTGACGCAGTGGATGTCGCTGACGAAATCCTGCTGCGGCAGCGCTAGGAATTCGGGCAGCGTGAAGACGAGCGGATTCTCCACCACGCCGGTGATCCGCAGGCGCCAGCTCTCCGGCTTCACGTCCGGATGGGCGCCGAGGTCAAGCACCGGCCAGTTCCTCACTTCCTTCTGGCCCGGCGGTAGGCGGCTGACGCGGCCGAGGTCCGGCCGGCCAGTGATGAGGCGGCCTTCTTTTGCCCATTCCTCCTTCGAGCGGATGAGCTTGGAGCGATGACCGGGATTCTCTTCGTCGGACATAGAAGTATTATAGTTGCGCGAATAGGGAATGGCGACCCCCTTTCACCTCGCGCATGCACTGTCGCAACGCGCCACTCGGCATCTCCCCCGCTGCGCCGGGCAGAAACTCAACCTCGCGCCCGGAGAATGCGGGCTTTGTCGCGGGCCCAGTCGCGCTGCTTTTCCGACTGGCGCTTGTCGTGCAACTTCTTGCCGCGCGCGATGCCGAGCTCGACTTTGGCGATGCCCCTGGGCGTGAAATAGAGGCGCAGCGGCACCAGCGTCATGCCCTCGCGTTGCACCGCCGAGGCGAGCCGGCGGACCTCTTTCTTGTGCACGAGCAGCTTGCGGTCGCGGCGCGGCTCGTGACCGAAGCGGTTCGCCTGGGTGTATTCCGGGATGTGCGCGTTGAGGAGGATGATTTCGCCGTCTTTCGCCTGGGCGTAGGCTTCCTGGATGTTGGCCTTGCCGTTGCGCAACGACTTCACCTCCGAGCCGCGCAGCACGATCCCCACCTCCAGCGAATCCTCGATGGCATAGGCGAAGCGCGCCTTGCGGTTGTCGGCGACGATCTTGCGGTTGTCGTCCTTTTTCTTCTTGGCCACGGAAGCCTCGTGTGGACCCGGATTAATCCCGCAATCGCCATGGCCGGGCTCGACCCGGCCATCCAGAGCCCATGGTTCGCGGACGCTTGCCAGCTGGATGGCCGCCTCAAGGGCAGCCATGACGTACGGAGTTTAGGACAAGGAACGGTCGTCCTGCCAGACGCTTACTCCCGGCGCACGCCCGCCGCCTCCATCGCGGCGCGGACCTTGGCACGGGCGGCATCGCTGGCGGCGACCAGCGGCAGACGCACTTCGTCGGTGCAAAGCCCCAGTAGCAACGCGGCATATTTGACCGGCGCCGGGCTCGGCTCGCAGAACAGCGCATCGTGCAGCGGCATCAGCCGCTTCTGCAGCGCCAGCGCCGCCGTCCAATCGCCCTTCAGGCAGGCCGCCTGGAAATCGGCACACAGCCTGGGTGCCACGTTGGCCGTGACCGAGATGCACCCCTGTCCGCCCTGGATCATGTAGGCAAGCGCGGTGCCGTCCTCGCCCGAAAGCTCGATCCATCCGGGACCGCAGGCCGCACGCTCGCGCAGCGGCCGCGCCAGATTGGCGGTGGCGTCCTTGACGCCGACGATGTTCGGGATTTTCGCCAGGCGCCCCATCGTGTCGACCGAAATCTCCACGATCGCGCGGCCCGGAATGTTGTAGACGATGATCGGAATGTCCACCGCCTCGGCGATGGCGGCGTAATGGCGGTAAATGCCCTCCTGCGACGGCTTGTTGTAATAGCCGGTGACGGAAAGCACGGCGTCGGCGCCGGCTTCCTTGGCGTGCTTGGTCAGCGCGATGGCCTCGGTGGTCGAGTTCGAGCCCGCGCCCGCGATCACCGGCACACGCCCGGCCGCCTCCTCGATGCAGAGGTCCACCACCCGCATGTGCTCCTGGTGGCTGAGCGTGGGCGACTCCCCCGTCGTGCCGCACGGCACGAGCGCGCTCGAGCCTTCGGCGATCTGCCACGACACCAGCTTGCGAAACGCCGCCTCGTCGACGGCGCCGTCGCGCATCGGCGTGATGAGCGCCGGAATCGAGCCCTTGAAACTGCCGCGCGGAAAGGCCATGGCCGCACCTCGTTGGATTGTGCTCAAAATACCGCGCGGGGAAACCAGAGCAAGACATAACGCCAAGTTCATCTGGCATGTGCGGTGCGCCGACCTTAAGGTGGGCGAAGCACATCCTGGGTCGACCGCAATGCCCGCCCGTACTGCTCTCCTCCTGGCCCTGATCCTGACGGGGGCGGCGCTGGCGGAACCGCTTGCTCCCGGCGTCGAGCGGCAGGGCGACGTCATCACCATGCGGCCGGTCGGCGATGAGGCCGCGCCCCCGGCCAGTTCCGAGGATACCGAAGCCGGACGCCGACCCGGCACCAGCCGCGCTCTCAGCGCGTCCGACCACGACTTGTTCGCAAGAGCCTTCGACGCCGCCGACCGCGGCGACTGGCCCCAGGCCCTGGCCCTCGCCGCCAAAGGCAATAGCGCCATGGCGCGAATGCTGGTGCAGTGGCGCTATTTCCAGGACAAGAACGCCCATGCGCCGTTTGCCGAGATCGACGCTTTCCTGAAGAACAACCCGGACTGGCCGCATCGGGCGACCATCACCGCCCGGGCGGAAGAAGCCATGGATCCCGCCATGCCGCCGCCGGCGGCGATCGCCTGGTTCGGCGGACGCAATCCCGTCAGAGCCGCCGGTGAAATCCGCCTGGGCGAGGCGCTGATCGCTGCCGGCAAAACCGCCTGGGGAAGCCGACTGGTGCGCGAAGGCTGGATTGCAGGCACCTTCCAGCCGGCGGACGAACTTGCCATCGTCGAGAAAGACGGCGCCTGGCTTACGCCCGATGCCGACCGCCTGCGGCTCGACAGCCTGATCTGGTCCGACGCCCATTCGGACGCCCGCCGGGAGTTGGCGCGGGTGGACGACACGACCCAGCGAGTCGCCGAAGCGCGCATCGCCCTACGCATGAATCCCAAGCGGGGAGAAAGAGAGCTGTCCGCCCTGTCCGCCGATCTTCTGTCCGATCCGCGGCTGCTGTTCGACCGCGCCCGTGCGGCGCGCCGCCTGGGCGACGACGACAACGCCGAAGCGCTGCTCCTGAGAGCACCGATCAGGGACCTGATGAAGCTCCATGCGACGGCGGTCTGGAACGAGCTTCACATCACGGCGCGGCAGGCGCTGCAGGACGGCCATCCGCAAATCGCCTATCAGCTTGTGTCCGGCACCGGCTTGACTTCGGGCAACGAATTCGCGGATGCGGAGTTTCTCTCCGGCTGGATTGCGCTGCGTTTCCTCAAAGAACCCCAGACGGCTCTGCTGCATTTCAAGCGGCTGGCGGGCGGCGTGTCGCGGCCGATCAGCCTGGCGCGCGGCCGCTACTGGCTGGGCCGGACCTACGAAGCCTTGGGCGACGACGCCAGCGCCTGGCAGCAATACCGCGACGCCTCGGCGGCGCCCGAGACCTTCTACGGCCAGCTCGCGCTGGCGCGGATCGAGGCAACGCCGACGCTCCACATCCCGGCGGCCGCGGCCGAGGACCCGCCCTCGCACGCCGCCTTCCAGCAGGACGATCTCGTCCGTGCCATGCGGGTGCTCGCCGATCTCGGCGCCCAGGACCTCTTGCGCGCCTTCGCCCTGCGCTACCAAGAGCTTCACCCCGACCTCGGACATGTGAAGGCGCTCTGCCAGGCCCTGGTGGAAATGGGCTTCCGCGACGTGGCGGTGCGGGTGGCGAAGGTTGCCGGTTACGACGGCCCCAGTTTTCCGGCCTACGGCTATCCGGTGATCGAGGTGCCGCCCTACCGCGGACCCGGCAGCGGGCCCGACGCACCCCTTGTCCTCAGCATCATTCGGCAGGAGACCGAATTCGATCCCGAATCCGTCAGCCATGCCGGGGCGCGCGGCATCATGCAACTCATGCCGTCGTCCATCCGGCGGCTGTCGCGGGCCGCTGGACTGCCCTACCGGCCCAACCGGCTCACCACCGATGTCGCGTACAACATAGAGCTCGGCATGACCGAATTCGCCGGCTACCTCGAGAACTGGAGCAATTCGCTGGTGCTGTCCGCGGCCGCCTACAACGCCGGAGAGACCAACGCCCGCAAATGGATAGCGGCGTTCGGCGATCCGCGCAGCCCGGTGGTCGACCCGGTCGACTGGATCGAGGAAATCCCGTTCGGCGAAACGCGCAACTACGTGCAACGGGTGATCGAGAACCTGCAGGTTTACCGCAACCGCCTCGCCGGACGCGATCAGCCGCTGCGCATCCTCTCCGACCTGTATAGGCCGAACCCGCCGTCCAACAGAGTGTTGGCCCCCCCGCCGCCACCGCCGCCCCCACCACCGGCGCCGCTGCCCACACCCAAACCCTCAAAGGGAAAAACGGTGCCGGAGAAGTAGCCGCCGCTCAGCGGAACATCGACAGCCATTCCCGCGCCAGGCGTTGCGCCTCGGCGATCTGCACCGGCAGCATCTCGCGGGAAATCTGCGCCCGCCAGCTCTTGGCCTCGTCGACGCCGCGCATCGCCGCCAGATTGAACCATTTGTGGGCCGCAACGTAGTCCACGTTGACGCCCTGCCCGGTGGAATACGCCAGACCGAGATTGTAAAGCGCGTCGGCACGGCCCTTTTTGGCGTCCGTTTCGTATTGCGTCAGCGCGTCGACATCGATGCACACCATCGCCCAAGCCCCCGAATGCAACCTCCGAAGCGCGGAACCGCCCGCGCAGCAGGATCGTGTGCAGGCAGAAGCTAAAGCTGGGTTAACGGGCCACAACGTCAATCCGCATCATGCTTACCGAAGCATGTCCGCGAGTGCCTTTCGCGGGGCCGCCCCGGCCCAGGGTTGGGGGGGTGCGCGAAGCAGGACTATCCGGATTGAAGGACCGAGCGGCCAGACAGCCGTCTTCGGGCTGGCCCGCCCGGGCACGTCAACGCCATACCCCGGAAACGGGCTGGCCGCGGCACCCCGTTCTGCGCCTCAGCGCGGAAGGGCTACCGCGGCCTTTGCCTTCGTCATCGGTTTCTCCTGAGTGCGGAGCAACCGTGCGTGCCGCGCGCGCGGCGCGGCAGAAAGTGCGTAAGGCTATTTCTTCGCCTTCTTCTTCGACTTCTTCACTTTCTTCTTCGCGACCTTCTTGGCTTTCTTCTTCGCAACTTTTGGCATGAGAAGTGACTCCTCTTACGTATCGTCCGGGTCGGGCGACTCATGCCGCCCCCCAAAACGACAATAATATGAGTGGGTTGCGGTCAAGAATGCAATACTGCCCCTCCCGGGCCCAATCGGCCCGTCGGGCGCGTTTCACAAAAGCTCCAATTTTCCTGCATTAAACCCGCTTCATCCGTTCACGGATAAAATCCCCTGCCGGCGCGGCTTTTTGGCCCACGAAGCTTGCAAATGCGCGAATCACCCCTCTTCGGGGATTCCGAGTCGCGCCTTCAAGAGGGCATTCACGACGCCCGGATTGGCCTTGCCGCCGGTCGCCTTCATCACCTGACCGACGAACCAGCCGGCCATCGCAGGCTTGGCTTTCGCCGCCGCCGCCTTCTCGGGGTTCGCCGCAATGACCTTATCCACAGCCGCTTCGATCGCGCCGGTGTCGGTCACCTGTTTCAATCCGCGGCTCTCGACGACGGCGCGCGGATCGCCGCCTTCCGCCCACACGATGTCGAGTACGTCCTTCGCGGTCTTGCCGTTGATGAGGTTCGCCGAGACCATCTGGACGATCGCGCTGTTCGCCGCGGCGGAAACCGGACCGTCTTCGATCGACAGCCCGGCTTTGTTGAGGCGGCCGAAATACTCGTTGTTCAGCCAATTGGCGGCGGCCTTGGGCTCGGCCCCTTCCCTGAGCATCACTTCGAAGTAGTCGGCCGCTTCCTTCTCGGCCACCAGGACCAGGGCATCGTAGGACGATAACCCCATGTCCATAAAGCGTTTTTTCTTTTCGTCGGGCAGCTCCGGCAGGGCCGCGGCAACGGCGTCGACCGATGCCTGGTCAAGCACGAGCGGCAACAGGTCCGGATCGGGGAAATAGCGGTAGTCGTGCGCCTCTTCCTTCGAGCGCATCGGGCGCGTCTCGCCGTTCCTGGCGTCGAACAGCAGCGTCTCCTGAGAGATCGTCCCGCCGCTCTCCAGCACGTCGATCTGACGGCGCGCCTCGTAGTCGATCGCCTGCACGATGAAGCGCACCGAGTTCATGTTCTTGATCTCGCAGCGCGTGTTCAACGGCGCGCCGGGCCTCCTCACCGACACGTTGACGTCGGCGCGCATGGAGCCTTCCTCCATGTTGCCGTCGCAGGTGCCGAGATAGCGCACGATGGCACGCAGCTTCTTGAGGAAGGCCGCCGCCTCCTCGCTGGAGCGCATGTCCGGCTTGGTCACGATCTCCATCAGGGCGATGCCGGAGCGGTTGAGGTCCACAAAGGAGTGGTCGGGACGCTGGTCGTGCAGGCTCTTGCCCGCGTCCTGCTCCAGATGCAGCCGCTCGATGCCGACGCGCGCCATCTCGCCGCCCGGCAGGTCGATCAGCACCTCGCCTTCGCCGACGATCGGGTTCTTGTACTGGGAAATCTGATAACCCGCGGGCAGATCGGGATAAAAGTAGTTCTTCCGGTCGAACACGCTGGCCAGGTTGATCTTGGCCTTAAGGCCCAGGCCGGTGCGCACCGCCTGCTCGACGCAATAACGGTTGATGACCGGCAGCATGCCCGGCATCGCCGCGTCAACGAAACTCACCTGCGTGTTCGGGTCGGCGCCGAACTCAGTCGCGGCGCCGGAGAACAGCTTGGCCTTGGACAGCACCTGGCAATGCACTTCGAGGCCGACGACGACCTCCCACGGGCCGGTGCTGCCCTGGATGAGCTTGCCGCTCATGCGTCCTCCACGATGGCGTCTACTTCGACTTCGACGAGCCAATCCGGATCGATGAAGCGGCTGACCTCGACGAAGAAAGTGGCGGGCCGGATGTCCGCGAACACCTCGCCGTGGACGGCCGCGACTGCCTTCCAATCGCCAATGTCGGTCAGGAAGTGGCGCGTGCGGACCACATCCTTCAGCGAAGCCCCGGCCGACTTCAGCGCGTTGCCGATGATCTCGAAGATGCGGCGAGCCTGTGCCGCCGCGTCGCCGACGCCGACATTCCTGCCGTCGGGACCTATCGCCGCCGTGGCCGTCACGTAGACGTGGGGGCCGACGCGCACCGCCCGCGACATGCCTATGACCTTCTCATACGGGCTGTTGTTCGAGATGAGTTGACGCATCACGTCCTCCACCAGGGCCGCGGCTTGGCCTTGAAATCCGCCGCGACCTCAAGAGCACGTCCGGCGCGGAACAAGGTCGCTTCATCGAATGCCTTGCCGATGAGCTGGAGGCCGAGCGGCAGCCCCGCCTCGCTCAAGCCGGCGGGAACCACCAGGCTCGGCAAGCCGGCGAGATTCACCGTCACGGTGAAAACGTCGTAGAGGTACATGGTGACCGGATCGGAGATTTTCTCGCCGACGGCGAAAGCCGGTCCCGGCGTCGCCGGCGCCAACACCATGTCGCAGGATTTGAAGGCTTCGGTGAAGTCCCGCGCCAGCAAGGCGCGGACTTTCTGGGCGCGCAGGTAGTAGGCATCGTAATAGCCGGCGGAAAGCACATAGGTGCCGATCAGGATGCGGCGGCGGACCTCCGCCCCGAAACCTTCGGCGCGGCTTTTCTCGTAGAGTTCGATCAGATCGTCGGCTCCGGCGGCGCGATGGCCGTAGCGGATGCCGTCGTAGCGGGCCAGGTTCGAGGAGCACTCGGCCGGCGCGATGATATAGTAAGTGGGCAGCGCGTAACGCGTGTGAGGCAAGGACACCTCGATAACCTCCGCCCCCTGCGCCTTCAGCCACGCGGCGCCCTTGTCCCAAACCGCGTCGATCTCGGGCGAGGTGCCCTCGACGCGGTATTCCTTGGGGATGCCGATCCTGAGGCCCTTCACGCCGCCTTCCAGCCCCGTCTCGTAATCCGGCACCGGAAGATCGACGCTGGTGGAGTCCTTGGGGTCGACGCTTGCCATCACCTTCAGCATGATCGCGCAGTCCCGCACCGTGTGCGAAATCGGCCCTGCCTGATCGAGCGAGGACGCGAAGGCCACAATCCCCCAGCGCGAGCAGCGGCCATAAGTCGGCTTGATGCCCGTGGTGCCGGTGATCGCGGCCGGCGTGCGGATCGAGCCGCCGGTGTCGGTGGCGGTGGCGCCCAGGCACAAGCCGGCGGAAACGGCACAGGCCGAGCCGCCCGACGAGCCGCCGGGCACGAGCTTGGCGTTCGAACCCTTCGCCCGCCACGGGCTGATGCACGGACCGAAATAACTGGTCTCGTTCGACGAGCCCATGGCGAACTCGTCGAGATTGAGCTTGCCCAGCATGACCGCGCCGGCATCCCAGAGATTCTGCGACACGGTGGATTCGTAGTGCGGCACGTAATTGTGCAGGATCCTGCTGCCCGCCGTGGTCCGCACGCCCTTGGTGCAATAGAGGTCCTTGATCCCCAACGGCAGGCCCTCCAACGGGCGGGCGTTGCCCGCGGCAACGCGCCTGTCGGAGGCGTCGGCCATGGCGAGCGCGCGATCCGGCGTTTCGGTAATGAACGCATTGAGGGCGCGCGCATTTTCCATCGCCTTGAGGAACGCCTCGGTCAACTCCCGCGAAGAGACCTTCCTGGCGGCAACGGCGTCGCGCGCTTCGGCCAGCGTCAATTCGGTGAGGCCGCTCATGCCGGCGCCCTTTCAAGCTGTTTTTCATAGAAGACGGACCAGCCGGTGTCCGGATAGTCGAGCACCGGCCCGCAGCGCCTGAAGCCGCCGCGCTCGTAGACCCGCCATGCCGCGGGATGGCGGTCGCCGGTTTCGAGCACCAGCCGCTTGAGGCCTTCGCGCCGCGCCAGCGTTTCGATCTCGGCCAAGATGCGCCCGCCGATGCCCTGCCCCTGCCAGGCGGGCTCCGTATACATGCGCTTGACCTCGCCGACGCCGCCGGGATGCCGCCACAAGGCACCGCAGGCGACTGCTTCGCCGTCGGCGCGCGCGACCAACACGGTCGTGTCGGGCCGCGTCATCTCCTCGACCGTCATGTGGTAGCAGAACTGCGCCGGCGTGAGCGACAACAGGTGCGCGTCGAGCGCGGCGATCAGGCGGCGCACGTCGTCGCTGAGCGGGTTCTCGACGGCAACCGACACGGCCATGGCCCTACTCCACCACCTTCGGCACGACGAAGAAATGATCCTCGCCCCCCGGCGCATTCGCCATCAGCGCGTCGGCGTTGTCGGGCTCGGTCACCACGTCGTCGCGCATCTTGAGGCGCTGATCGGCCACGCTCGTCATGGGCGGCACGCCTTCGACATCCACCTCCTTGAGCTGCTCCACCCAGGCCAGAATTCCGTTCAGCTCCTGGACCATGGGCTCGACGCGGTCTTCCTCGAGCTTGAGCCGGGCAAGCCGGGCGATGCGCCGGACGGTGTCCTTGTCGACGGACATGGGGGGTACCGTGCTAGAACTTCGTCTCTTGCTATCAATGCGGGCGGAAGCTGGCAAGCAGACACGGGGACCCGGGCAAAACGAGGCGAAGTGACGGCCGCTCCGCGGAAAGTGAGAAGATGGCAATTCTTGACTTCGAGGCTTTCCAGGCCGCCCTGCCGCGCGGTGCCCGCCTCCTCGGCCTTGATCTGGGAGAAAAAACCATCGGCCTGGCGCTGTCGGACACTTTGCTGACTGTGGCGACGCCCCTGGAGACGCTGAGGCGCGGCAAGTTCACGGTCGATGCCCCGAGGCTGGATGCCATCATCGCCGAACACGGCGTCGGCGGACTGGTGATCGGCCTGCCGCTCAACATGGACGGCAGCGAGGGACCCTCGGCACAATCGGCGCGCGCCTTCGCCCGCAACTTCGCGGCGCGGTCGGCGTTGCCCATCCTGCCTTGGGACGAGCGCCTTTCCACGGCTGCCGTGACACGCACTCTCTTCGACGCCGACGCCTCGCGCCGGCGCCGTGCCGCCGTCGTGGACAAAATGGCGGCGGCCTATATTCTCCAGGGCGCGCTCGACCGCTTGCGCGCCCTGGGGACGTCATGAGCGACAACACGGCTCCGGAAGACCGGCCGGTGAACATCCGCTGGCTGCCGCCGGGCATGCGCCCGCCGGGCGGCATGACCGCCCGCCAAGGCCGCGTGTTTCTTCTGGTCGGCATCGCCATGCTGTTTGCCGGCTACGACATGAACGTGTTCGGGCTGGCTTCGCCGCAGATCCAGGCGAGCCTCAACATCCCCCAGGACAAGCTGTCGGTTACCTTGGCGTTCATCCGCCTTGCGACGCTGGCGGCGATCGTTCTGGCGTGGACGGCCGATTTGGTGGGGCGCCGGCGGCTTCTGCTCATCACCATCTTCGGTCAGGCCTTCGCCACCCTCGCCACGGGCTTCGTGCAGGACTATCAGCAGTTCGTTTGGTGCCAGATCGTCACGCGCGTCTTTGGCTACGCCGAGGAGATGCTGTGCTATGTGGTGATCGCCGAGGAGATGGCCGCCATCGCCCGCGGCTGGTCGAGCGGAACGCTGGCCACGCTGAACTACATGGGCGGAGGCGTCGCCTCCTTGGTGTTCGCGGCGGTGACGCTGCTGCCCTACGGCTGGCGCAGCCTGTATGTGATCGGCTCGATCCCGCTGTTCCTCGTCGGCTACATGCGGCGCTACCTGCCGGAGACCCAGCGCTTTGAGGTCCGCGAGCATGAAGTGGAGAAGGTGCCCTCGCGCCTCGGGACGGCCCTCGACATCATCCGCAGGCTGGTTCACGAACATCCAAAGCGGCTAACGGGCATTCTCGTCGCAGCCGGAGCCTTCGGATTTGCGATCTGGCCGGCGGAATTCCTGTGGCCTTGGTATCTGCAGAACGGATTCGGGTTCAAAGCGTACGAGACCACCCTGCTGATCATACCCGGCGGCCTGATCGTCGTGTTCTTCAACATATGGTTCGGCCGGATCAGCGACCGGATCGGACGGCGCGCCGTGGCGGTCACCGGGTGCCTTCTCACGACGGCGGGATACTGCCTCTTCTACAGCGGACTGCAGTGGAAGTATCTGCCGCTCGTCTGGGTGCCATCGTTCCTCGGCTTCCTGATCGCGGACGCGCTGATCGCCGGACTTTCGGCGGAGCTGTTTCCGACCGCCTACCGCGCCACGGTCTCGGGGCTGCGCTATCTCGCCGCCATCATGGCCGGCGCCGTCAGCCTCGCGCTCGAGGGACCGCTCTACGACGTGTTCCACGCGTGGGGATTCGACGTCTACCGCGCGCACGGACCGGCGGTCATCGTTCTGTTGATGGCGATGCCGATCGCGATAATCGCCCTGCTGAAGCTGCCCGAGCCGGCCGGCCGCTCCCTGGAAGACATCGCGGCGGAGCCGGACCGGAAATAGGCGCGACGGCGAACATGTGCATCGAACGCGCGGGCGCTTGCCCCTCGGCCCGCGCTTGCCTATAAGCCCGAACTCGATGAGCCCGGCCGACGCCGCAACGCCGATCCTCCGATCCGGCCATTTGCTTGGCATCGAAGGCCTTTCGGTCGGCGAGATCGCGGCGCTGCTCGATCTGGCCGAGGAATATGTGGCGCTCTGCCGCGCCAAGGAAAAGAAATCGCCGCTGCTCAAAGGCCGCACGGTCGTCAACCTGTTCTTCGAACCTTCCACGCGAACGCAAAGCTCGTTCGAACTGGCGGGCAAACGGCTGGGCGCCGACGTGATGAACATGTCGGTGCGGACCTCCTCGGTCATCAAGGGCGAGACGCTGATCGACACGGCCTCGACGCTCAACGCCATGCGGCCCGATATCCTGATCGTGCGCCATCAGGATTCTGGCGCGGCCGCCATGCTGGCGCGCAAGCTCTCCTGCTGCGTCGTCAACGCCGGCGACGGCGCCCACGAGCATCCCACCCAGGCGCTGCTCGACGCCCTCACCATCCGGCGACGACGGCGCAGCTTCGAGGGCTTGACGGTGGCGATCTGCGGCGACGTCGCTCATAGCCGCGTGGCACGCTCCAACATGCTTCTCTTGGGCAAGATGGGCGCCCGCGTGCGCCTGGTGGCGCCCACGACGCTGTTGCCCGTCCAGGTGGACCGCTTCGGCGTGGAGGTGTTCCACGACATGCGCGAGGGGCTGCGCGGCGCCGACATCGTGATGATGCTGCGGCTGCAGATGGAACGGATGACCGGCGCCTTCATCCCCTCCACCCGCGAGTATTTCCGCTATTGGGGCCTCGACCGCGAAAAGCTCGCCTATGCCAAGCCGGGCGCGCTGGTGATGCATCCGGGGCCGATGAACCGCGGCGTCGAGATCGATTCCGCCGTGGCCGACGACATCGAGGTCAGCCTGATCCACGAACAGGTGGAGATGGGCGTCGCAATCCGGATGGCGGTGCTCGATGCACTGTCGCGCGGGCTCGCCGCCGGGGGGCGCAATACATGAGCACGCGGCGGACCGTCTTTTGCAACGCGCGGCTGGTCGATCCGGCGGGCGGGCTGGACGCCAAGGGCGGCCTGTTGGTCGAGAACGGCAAGATTGCCGATATCGGGCCGCGGCTGTTCGGCGACGTCGACCGCAACGACCCCGAAGTGATCGACTGCAAGGGCCTGGTGCTGGCGCCAGGCCTCATCGACATGCGCGTGTTCACCGGCGAGCCCGGCAGCGAGCATCGCGAGACGCTGGAATCCGCCAGCCGCGCCGCGGTGGCGGGCGGCGTGACGACCATCATCGTCATGCCCAACACCGATCCGGTGATCGACGAGCCGTCGCTGGTGGATTTCATCCGCCGCCGCGCCGAAGCGACCGCCCGGGTGCGCGTGCTGCCGATGGCGGCGCTGACCCGTCATCTGGCGGGCGAAGTGATGACCGAGATGGGCCTGCTCAAGGATGCCGGCGCAGTGGCCTTCACCGACGGCGACCGCACCATCGCCAACACGCGCGTGCTGCGCCGGGCTTTGTCCTATGCCGCCAATTTCGGCGCCCTCGTGGTGGGCCACGCGGAAGACCCGAGCCTCACCAACGGCACGGCCGTCAACGAAGGCGAATACGCCATGCGGCTCGGGCTGCCCGCCGTGCCGGCCGCCGCCGAAGTCATGGTCGTGGAGCGCGACATCCGCCTCGTCGAGCTGACCGGCGCACGCTATCATTTCGGCCAGATTTCCTGCCGCGCTTCGCTGGAGGCGGTCGCCGCGGCCAAGCGGCGCGGACTTCCCATCACCTGCGGCGTCGCCGCCCATCATCTGGCGCTCAACGAACTGGACGTGGGGCCCTACTACACCTTCATGAAGGTGAAGCCGCCGCTGCGCTCGGAAACCGACCGCGCGGCGATGGTGGCGGGCGTCGTGTCGGGCGTGATCGACGTGATCGTGTCGAGCCACGATCCGCAGGCGGCGGACACCAAGCGCCAGCCGTTCACCCAGGCGGCCTTCGGCGCCGTGGGCCTCGAAACGCTGCTGCCGGTGGCGCTGGGGCTTTGCCACGCCGGCAGCACCGATCTTCTTCAGGTGCTGAAAGCCGTGACGGCGGCGCCCGCCTCGATCCTGGGATTGGACACTGGCGTGCTCGCCAAAGGCGCCCCTGCCGATCTGGTGCTGATCGATCCCGATGTGCCGTTCGTCGTCGATCCCGAGAAGCTCCATTCGCGCGCCCGCAACACGCCGTTCGAGGGCCGCAAGTTCCAGGGCCATGCGGTGAAGACGTTTGTGGGCGGCGAATGCGTCTATGACCGCGCCGCCGAGGGCCGCAAATGACGGCGTTCGCGCTTTCGTGGTCCGACGTGTTCCAATCCGCGGCGATCGGCTACCTGCTGGGCTCGATCCCGTTCGGCTTCCTCATCACGCGGCTCGCCGGACTGGGCGACGTGCGCATGATCGGCTCCGGCAATATCGGCGCCACCAACGTGCTGCGCACCGGCAAGAAATGGGCGGCCGCGCTGACGCTGCTGCTCGACGCCGCCAAAGGCGCAGGCGCGGTGCTCGCCGCGCGGTCACTGTGGGGCGCCGAGGGCGCCATGATCGCGGCGCTCGCGGCCGTGCTCGGCCATGTCTTCTCGGTGTGGCTCGGATTCAAGGGCGGCAAGGGCGTTGCCACTTTCATCGGCGTCATGCTCGGACTGTTCTGGCCGACCGGACTTCTGGCGGTTGCGACTTGGCTTTTCGTGGCCTGGCTGTTCCGCATTTCGTCGCTGTCGGCGCTGGTTGCGGCGGCTCTGGCACCCGCCTACACCATGGCGTTCGGCAACCTTCCCTACGCCCTGTTCACGCTGGTCCTCACCATCGTTATTTTCCTGACCCATCACGACAACATCTACCGGCTCTGGCACGGCAAGGAGCCGCGCATCGGCGCGGGCGGGACCTGATGCTTTCCGACAGCGAGCGCATCGACTGGCTGAGACTGGCGCGCACGCCCAATGTCGGCCCGGCGACGTTCGCGCAGCTCTTGGCGCGGTTCGGCTCGGCGGCGGCGGCGCTGGCCGAGGTGCCGGGGCTGGCGCGCCGCGGCGGCGGCGCCCTGACCGTGCCGGACAAGGAAGAGGTGCGCCGCGAACTCGATACGCTGGCGGGGCTCGGCGGCCGGCTGATCGCGTGCATCGAGCCGGATTTTCCGCCGGGACTGGCGGCTCTCGATGTCCCGCCGCCGGCGATCGCCGTGCTCGGCCACGCCGTCCTGCTCCGACGCGAGATGATCGCCATGGTCGGCGCGCGCAACGCCTCCGCACTCGGCCGCAAACTGGCCCAGCGTCTTGCCGCCGATCTTGGTGCGGCGGGGCTGGTGGTGGTCTCCGGCATGGCACGCGGGATCGACGCCGCCGCGCACGAAGGCGCGCTGGGAACCGGAACCTGCGCCGTGGTGGCCGGCGGCATCGACGTGATCTATCCGTCGGAGAACGCCTGGCTTTACGACCGCCTCAAGGCCGAAGGAGTCATCGTCTCGGAAATGCCGCTCGGCGAGCCGCCCCAGGCGCGGCATTTTCCGCGCCGCAACCGGATCGTCTCCGGGTTGGCGCGTGGCGTCGTGGTGGTCGAGGCGGCGGAAAGCTCGGGCTCGCTGATTACCGCCAATTTCGCTCTGGAGCAGAACCGGGAAGTCTTCGCCGTGCCCGGCTCGCCGCTCGACCCCCGCGCCAAAGGAACCAACCGGCTGCTTCGCCAGGGCGCAACGCTTACCGAAACGGCGGAGGATGTGCTCGCTGTGCTGCGGCCCATCCTGGGCGGCGAATTCCGCGAAGCGGCGCACGGGCCCGATGCGTCGCCGCAAGAGCTGTCGGAGTCGGAAATCGACCGCGTGCGCATTGCGGTGCTGGAGGCGCTGGGGCCGGCCCCAGTGCGGGTCGACGAGTTGATTCGCCTATGCGGAAGCCCAGCGCCGACCGTTCTGGCCGTGCTCCTGGAGCTGGAACTGGCGGGAAAACTTGCCCGCCATCCAGGCAATCAAGTTTCCTGGTCGACCTGAGCCTTGGCTTCCATCGCCGCCAGTTCGAGCAGATGCGCCAACATCGCCTGGTTCTGCCGGAGGGCGATTTTCCTGAGCGATTCCAGCATTTGTTGCGTGTAAAGGGCTGTTTCGGCGGGTGACAGCGGGTTCATTCCGGCGGGAGGCGACGGTGGCATGGTGGGAGGACCACAGACTGTTGACGCATCAGGGAGTTTAGGAGATGTGACAGGGTGCAGCAACTATAAGTTTTATATCTGTCGAAAACCGCGTAGCTTGCAATCAAGAGTATTAGTGACGCAGGCAAATCACGCGTTGACTCCGCTCCGGCCCTTCCCCCAGTGTCCGCCGTCCCTGAATACGGCAGCTGCGTGCCGAGGCGCCTGCGCGCCCTGACTGAGTTTCGTCCCTGATGAACGTTCTCGTTGTCGAATCCCCCGCTAAGGCCAAGACAATCAACAAATATCTGGGCCCCGGCTACAGAGTGCTTGCCAGCTTCGGTCACATTCGCGACCTCCCGCCCAAGGACGGATCGGTGCGGCCGGACGAGGGCTTCGCCATGACTTGGCACGTGGATGAACGCGCCCAAAAGCGGATTCGGGACATCGCCGAGGCCGTCAGGGAGGCCGACAAGCTCATCCTCGCCACCGACCCAGACCGCGAAGGCGAGGCCATATCCTGGCATGTGCTTGAAGTGCTCAAGCAGAAGAAGGCGCTCGGCAAGGCGCGTATCGAGCGTGTGGTGTTCAACGCCGTGACCAAGGCGGCCGTGCTCGACGCCATTGCCCACCCGCGCGAGATCAACGAGGAGCTGGTCGATGCCTATCTGGCGCGCCGCGCCCTCGATTACCTTGTCGGCTTCACGCTGTCGCCGGTGCTCTGGCGCAAGCTGCCGGGCGCGCGGTCGGCCGGGCGCGTGCAATCGGTGGCGCTCAGGCTGGTGGTCGAACGCGAACTCGAGATCGAGGCCTTCAAGCCGCAAGAATATTGGACGGTCGACGCCAACGTGGTGGCCTATTCCGAGACCGCCGCGCCGGTGCCGTTCACGGCCCACCTGACCCATCTCGACGGCAAAAAACTCGACAAGTTCGATATCGGCCGCGAGGCCGACGCCAAACACGCCGTCGCGGCGATCGCCCGGCGCAAGTTCGTCATCGGCAGCGTCGAGTCGAAGCCGGTCAAGCGTCATCCGGCGCCGCCATTCATTACCTCCACGCTGCAGCAGGAAGCCTCGCGCAAGCTCGGCTTCTCCGCCAAGCGCACCATGCAGGTCGCCCAGCAGCTTTACGAGGGCGTGGAAGTGGGCGGCGAGGCCGCCGGCCTCATCACCTACATGCGCACCGACGGGGTGACGATGGACGGCGCCGCCATTCACGAAGCGCGGGCGATGGTGGGCGAGCGCTACGGCGAACGGTACGTGCCGCGCGCCCCGCGCGCCTAGTCCTCGAGGATCAAGAACGCCCAGGAAGCGCACGAGGCGATCCGGCCGACC
>Ga0335082_10001364_pt1 | contig 26032 bp, 18 predicted proteins | sample Lox_Sample_41_FD_206718 | JGI IMG/M metagenome (GOLD analysis project Ga0335082, IMG submission 206718) | Soil microbial communities from Loxahatchee National Wildlife Refuge, Florida, United States - Lox_Sample_4.1 | ecosystem: Environmental > Terrestrial > Soil > Wetlands | place: USA... | reverse complement strand
GTGGATCTGATCGCTGTCGTGCTCAACGTCGGGGAGTGAGGGATCTTTGCACAATGAGATCTCGATGCTCTTGGCGAGCGCCTGCTGCCGTCCCAGCATGACCGCATGCTCGACCGTGGTGTTCAGATCGCTCTTGCGGACCTTGGGCTGCTGCGGGCGCGCAGTCTGGAGCAGATCGGTGACGATGTGATTGATGCGCGCGATTTCCTGGCGGACGTCTTTCACCACCGCACGGGCAGGGCTGGAGGAAGGAAGATCGCGTCCAAGCGCGACCCAGTGCAGGCGCCTTGCGAGGCTGGTCCTCGGGAGTCGCCAAAGCATAAACCTAAGCGCTATTTTCTCAAAAGCCCAATCCGACGTTCCAAGGCAGCGAAGCGCGGGTCTGCCCGGAGCGGGTCGAATTGTGGCTCAATGGCAAGTTCGGTCAGTTGCGGGTCTCGTTCGGCAAGCGCCTTGTCGAGATTCTCGAAGCTCAAGTCTTTCTCTCCGAGATTGGCATAGATGATGGCAATACCGTACGAACGGACGTACGCTTCCGGAGGGTTCTGCGTGTTGCTCGCGAACTTCAATTGTTGTGTCCAGTACCCGCGCGCTCCCTTTGCCGCCAGCATTTGACGAAGAACGCTCATCTTCGCGTCGACATCCGGTTCTTTTTCGCCAACCAGAAGACGCGCTTTCGATTCTTCGGCAATCGCCTCCTCATATTTCCCTAGGATGGCCAGTAGTTGAGCCATGCGTTCGTGATTCAAGGCGAAGTTCGGGCTGATCACATTCACTTTCTGAAACTGTCCAAGGGCAGCCTGGTAGTCTCTTGCCCATTTGAACGTTATTCCCGCGAACGATTGGATGTGCGGCGAAAGCGGATCCAGAAGCATCGCCTTGTTCATTTCGTTGACTGCCTCGGCATGGCGGCCGAATGGCGACAAATAACTATTGGAATAGAACAGGTGTGCATAAGCGTTGTTCGGTTCGAGTTCGATGGCGCGGCGCAACTCCCGTTCTGCGGCCGGCCAATCATATTCATAGTGAGCTTTGACGAACCCCAGAGCGCTATGCGCGTCGGCTAGCGTGTCATCCAGGCTGAGGGCCAGGTTGGCAGCCTCAACCGCCTTGGGCGCGGCCTCGCCGGCGGGTATCCCGGCGAAAATCGGCGCCAGCGAGTATAGTCGGGCCAGACCCGCGTACGCGGGCGCGTAGCTGTGGTCGAGTTCGGTCGCGTGCGTAAAATCCGCAATCGCCTGCAGGAACCCATCTCGTGTGCGCAGATTCCAGCCCTCGAGGCCGCGCAGGTAAGCGTCGTGGACCTCAACATTCATCCGCCCCACAGATTTCAGCCGTTGGTGTACTTGCTGCGAGAGCGTCAGGCGAATCCCACGCGCGACCGATCTGGCGATATCACTCTCAACCTTGAGAAGGTCGCCCAGTTCGCGATCGTAGCTGTCCGCCCAGAGATGGGATTGGTCCGAGGCATGGATCAACTGGGCGGTGATGCGGATCCGGTCTTGGGCGCGGCGGATGCTGCCTTCGAGCAGATAATCGGCCCCGACTTCCTGGCAGATTTGTGCCGTATTCTTGTGGGTATTCTTGTACTGCATCGCCGATGTGCGAGCGATGACTCCAAGGTGCTCCGGATCGAGGTTGCCTAACTGCGCAATGATCTCTTCTGTGATCCCATCTGCCAGATAGTTCTGCCCTGGATCGCCGCTGAAATTTTCCAAGGGCAGCACGATCAGCATGATCTTGCCCCGCTGCGGCTGAGGACGTTGGACGATCCGCCATCTCACGGCAACTACACCGATCACCAGAACCATGACGCCGAAAGCAGTCCACAGCCTGCGGTGCCAAATGGATTTCGGCTTTTCCGGGGCCATGACAGCCGCAGACGCTGTCCCGGCCGTCGATTTCGGTTCGACGGGAGCGATGAAACGATATCCGCGGCGAGGAATGGTCTCGATAAAACGCGGGTTATCCGCCGAGTCACCGAAGGCGAGACGCAGTTTCCGGATTGCGGTGTTCAAGCCCTCGTCGAAGCTCACGTAGGTGTCCGCCGGCCACAACCTGCCCTGGAGTTGCTCGCGGGTAACGACTTCGCCCGGATGCTCCAGCAGCATCTCGAGCACACGAAACGGTTGCTCCTGCAGCGGTAGCTTCCGCCCGTTCTTTCGCAGTTCACTGGAGTCGAAGTCAATTTCGAACAGCCCGACGCGGACTTGGCGGCTGGAACGGGTGGTTGGATTCATCCGAGGACCTAAGTGGCGGCCATTTTAGCCCAGAATGCCAGTTCAGCATAACGGGCAAACCCTTTCCCCAGTTTCGTTTAGCAATTCATGTGGAAGTCATCGCGAGTCGATTGACCCTTCCATGCGTACCAGTTAAACAGTTGCACGTTAGTTCCGACGCTCGGCGGCAAACAGATCGCTGAACGAACACAGGTTGCGAACAGGACGCCTGCCGACCGCCGGTTTATTGAACGGACTCTGCGAAGGAGAAAGACCTATGAGGTGGGCGTTGCCCGAATCCCAATGTCAGCGGGCCCAGGGAGACGCTTGCTGGCGGCTAAGCGGCATCTCCACGCTGCTCTTCATAGCAACTGTGCCGGAACCTCGAAACATCAACCCAAATTCAATCACTGGAGAAAAACTTATGAACAGGAGCTTATTCACCTATGTAATGGCCTGCTTACTGCTGGGAGGCCTGGGGTACGCGCAAAGCAGTTCAAACGGCTGCAACAACCGTCTGATTGCCGGTAACTACGGCTTCACGATCCAGGGCACCAAGCTGGCAGGTTCAGGACCTACCGGCCAGCAGGTCGGAGTAGCTATGACGTCCTTCGACGGCAAAGGCAATCTAACCCAGATTGATACCGTCACGGTCGCCGGCGAGATCGTTTCCGATTGGACTCACACGGCAGCAACCGGTACTTACTCCGTTAACTCCGACTGCACAGGAACGTTCACGGTCAACTTCACTGACGGACGGCCAACCATCGTCACCAATTTCGTGGTTGTATCGAACGGCAATGAAATCGATACCGTGGTGACGAGCGCGGGCGGAAGCCCAGGAATCGTTGCCACTGGAAGCATCGGGAAGAGAAGCGTGTCGCGGTACTGACCCTGGTATCCGGAAAGCCGGTTCCGCCAAATACAAAGCACAAACCAAACCGGTCGGCCTGCGCGTGAGTGCAGGCCGACGCACCTCTCGCGGGTGGGGGGCGCGTCGTCTTACGTCGCAGACGACGGGATCGGCGTTCTCTGCAGGGGCAGCACCACGGCGAACGTCGTGCCTTTGCCGACCACGCTGGTCACGTCGATGCGGCCTTGATGGTCTTCGACGATGCGCCGGGCCAGAGAGAGTCCCAGACCGGTGCCGTCGCCTTTGGTGGTGTAGAACGGGCGGGAGATGTTGGGCAGGTGTTCGGGTGCGATACCGCGTCCATTGTCGGCGACTTCGACGACGGCGTTCGCTCCCTGACGCTCTAAGGTTACTGTGATCTTTCCATTTCGATCGATGGCCTGCTCGGCGTTCAGAAGCAGGTTGAGCAGCACCTGGTGGATCTGATCGCTGTCGTGCTCAACGTCGGGGAGTGAGGGATCTTTGCACAATGAGATCTCGATGCTCTTGGCGAGCGCCTGCTGCCGTCCCAGCATGACCGCGTGCTCGACCGTGGTGTTCAGATCGCTCTTGCGGACCTTGGGCTGCTGCGGGCGCGCAGTCTGGAGCAGATCGGTGACGATGTGATTGATGCGCGCGATTTCCTGGCGGACGTCTTTCACCACCGCACGGGCAGGGCTGGAGGAAGGAAGATCGCGTCCAATGATTTCGATGACGCCGGCGATTCCGGCGAGCGGGTTGCGGATTTCGTGGGCGAGGCCGGCCGCCATTTCTCCGAGAGTGGCGAAGTGCTCAGCGCGCGACATCTGCGTGCGGTGCAGGCGCTCGATTTCTTCGCGGTTCTCGCGCAACTGCTTCACCATCTGATTGAAGTTGCGGCCGAGGTCCCCGATTTCGTCGTTGCGGTGGGCAAAGCTGACAGAAGCCGTCAGATCGCCGCCTCCGAGTTCGGCGATTTTCTGCTGTAGTTCCACCATGGGCCGCTGCACCGTGTAGGTCAGGACGACGAGCAGCGCTCCGCAGATCGCGACCGCGCCCGCGCCTGCGACCAGCAGCACCGTATGCCGCTCCGGATCGCGCCAGGACAGCGTCGCGAGCAGGAACAACAGCATGCCGCCGAGCAGCACGCTGGCAATCGGCAGCAGCGCCTTCAGTTCCCAGTTGAGGCGGAACCAGGGGAGCTCCGGATCGCGCGATTCGGCAGTGCCTGTACCGGGCGCATGCAAGATTCCGGACGCCGACGACTCATCGCTGGCGTACCCGGTGCTGAACGTACTCTTCCGCGACGCCGGAATAATTGGCGCTGCGTCCGATTCGGGTTCGGGTACCGGGTTCGTCATTTTGGTCTGGGTCTCAGGCATACGCATGCAATCCGGGCAACAGATACGTCACTCCAAAGAACGTGAACATCACTACGGCAAATCCAAGAATCGCGAAGTACGCCGCGCGGCGTCCACGCCAGCCGCGCGTAATGCGCATGTGCAGATAGCCGGCGTAGACGAGCCACGTAATCGCCGCCCACGTCTCCTTGGGATCCCAACTCCAGTAGGAACCCCACGCCCGGTTGGCCCAGTAGGCGCCGGCGGCGATCATCAGGGTGAGCAGGGGGAAGGCAATGCAAATCGTTTTGTAGGTGATGCGATCGAGCGCTTCGGCGTCGGGCAACAAGCGCTCCAGATCTGAACGCCGCCATAGCAGCAACAGGTAGAGCAGGTTGGCGAAGATTCCTCCCACCAGCGCGGCCAGAATGAAGGGGCTTGTCGCCAGATTCGTTGCATACCTGCCTTCGGCGTCGAGCGAGGGATAGAGACCATCGCGCACGTCCAGCACGAAGAAGATGAGAGCGAGGGCTTGCAGCAGAATGCTGATGAAAACGGCGCGATCGGCGATGGCGAGGAGGCTGTCGTTCTTCTTGCCACGGGCCGCAATGTAGAGCACCAGCGGGGCGGCTACCGCAGCGAACACCAGTAGCATGATCCAGCCCAGATTGGGAATCGTGACAAACAGCCGCACACCTTTCGAGAGGAAGACTTCCGTCCTGTTCTCGGCATCCCAGGCGATTACGTTGAATCCGCCCCAGCGCTCGAAACGCGTCAGAATCGCGGCGTAAATGCCGACGGTGAAAATGCTCGTCGCAGCCAGGAAGGTTTCGGTTTTGACTTTGTCCTGGATGAGGAACATCATCGCCAGCGCGAAGCTTAATGCGCAGGCGGCGTAGGCCAGCATGGCCAGCGTCACGTGCACATGCAGCCACGTGGATTGCAGTGCGGGCACCAGCGGGCGAACTTCACTGCGGAGAAGTTGCATCAGTACCACGCCGACGATTGCCACGGGCATGGTCACCGTGCCGATCACCTTCACGCCGTATTTCTTTTCAGCGATCAGCGTAAGAGCCGCCAGCGTCCAGACGAAGCTCAGCAGCATTTCGTAAAGGCTGGCGAATGGGGGATGGCCGGCCTCATACCAGCGATGTGCCACCGCGCCGGTATTGGCGATGAGGCCGGCCCATGTGACCAGCGATGCGAACTTGATATACGACTCGGTTCCGGTTACCCCAAAGCCGAGATAGAGCGCGCCGGCGCCCGCGTAGAAGACCAATGCGGCGTACAGCAAGTTGGCTTCGCTCAGGATGTTGCCGCTCTTGACTACATTCAGAAAAGCGATGAACAGCAGGAAGGCAATGCTCAAGCCCACGGCTACCACCAACGTCATTCCGGTCGCGGGATGCTGTTCGACTCGTGCTCGCGCCATAGTGCTTCCTTTCCTTTCGCGCCGGGCTCACCTTCCGGCGATGCTTGTGTGCGCCGTCGCGGGCGCCTTTTCGGCAGCTGCCACGACTTGCGGTTCTAGTTCCTTTTGAACCTGTTCCACAAATTGTTTGAAAGTTTGTTCGAAGGCGTCGCGATTGCGATTCGCTGCTCCGCCCACCCAGAGCGTCAGGTTGCCGCGTGCGTCTTGCACCGGCACGACCCAGAAGCGCATATGCACGACATAGAACACGAACGTCAGTCCGATCGCCATCAGCACAACGCCTGCCCACACCGACCACTGCCCGGGTTCGTGCGAGACTTCCAATCCCGTGAATACCCCGGTCTTCAGATCCTTCGGGACGAACGAGTAGGGGGAGGACGCGTTCTCGGCGATGCCTGGAATCTCGGGCAGCCAGTAGTTCACGACCTTGTTCGCCTTCACTGACGTGACGATCATGTGTACGGCGGGATTCACCACGTCATTGCTGCGGGCGTAAACGTGGCCGTCCTGCACGGTAAAGTCGGGAATGAACTCCGCCATTTGGACTTTCGTGTCGGGATCGAGCGAGATGATCTGATTGGGGCCCAGCGAGATTACCTGTGCCGTTCCCTTTGTTCCTTCGGCTGGTGTGACGGCCAGCGTCAGGCGATCGAGCTTGCCGGTGCGGCCATAGCTGGCTTGATAGAAGCGGACTCCATTGTGAACGAGAGGATCATTGACCACGATCTCTTTGCTCGAAAGCTCGCGGCCCTCGTCGACGACGGCCAGCTTCGACCACCACTTTTTCGGCGTGCCATCCGTGTACGTTTCTTCTCCCGTGCCGTCGCAACGGATGGAGAAGGGCAGCGTGCGTGTGGTTCCGTCTTTGATCTCGATCTGATTGCTTGAAGTGCCGGGGCTCAACATCATGAAACCGCGCCAGCCGTACAGGGCGTCGACAATGCCGCCGAGGAAGATCAGCAACAGGCTGGCATGAACGATGTAGACGGCCATCTCGGAGATACGGTTGCGTTCCGAGAACAACGAGAAGCTGTCGGTGCGCACGATGCGCTCCGACTTGTAGTGCATGTGGCGGAACGCGCGCTCGGCTGCTCCAAGCCCTTGTTCTTCGTCTGTGATCGCGATGTGTGCCTGTGTCGGCAGAACTCTGCGGAAGCCCTCATCGGGGCTCTTGTAGGGGCGTGCGAAGAAGCGCCAGGCGTTGGGGAAGCGTTCGACCGAAGCCGCGATGATGCTCAGGCTGACCAGGATCATGAGCGCGACGAACCAGCGCGTGTGGAAGACGTCCGTTAGTCCGGTGGCATCGAGAAAGCGCAGCATGGCCGGGGAGTAGGCACGTGCCATGTCATCGGGGTCGGTCGCCGGACGCTGCAAGATCACCGTACCGGCCGCCGAGAAGATCACAACCAGGATGATGAGGACGACACCCGTCTTGATGGAACTGAGCGTCTGCCAGGTTTTGCGCGACGCGGAGCGAAGTGATAGAGCCATAGCTTTCCTCTTCTCGCTTGGTGCAATGCACTTTCGGCACCAACTCGGTGACCGCCTCGCAACTTGCTCAAAGAAAGGAGTTTGCTTTCTTTCGTCCGGTTCTGTGCGTCCTCCGGATTGAGCCATAACACTCAGGTTCAACAGACGAGGCCGGGATTTCACCCAGTGTGGAAAGCCTGTGATTTCAATCACGGAAGGGCAGTTACCCCCGTGCGCGAATTCCACCAGTTCCACTGTGGGAGAAGGCCCATTTTCGGGGACTCCCAGATCTGTGGAAATTCGCAACACTCCAGCAGTATCCTTGGAACTCATTGTGTTGCAGATAGTTACAATTTCTAATCTTCGCCGGTCTGATGGGCCGGACTTGGGAGACGGTCGTGCACAAGCATAGAGCGGTCATGGTCCCAGAACGTTCAAATCGAGTGCTTCCGATGGCAGGGGAAGGAACTGGATCGGCCCTCCGCAAGTTCGTAATCTCGGTTGCTTGCCTCCTGGTGTTTGCGGTTGCGCCGGTGGTAGCCAAGACCCATCCCGTTCCCCTCGAAAAGAACGTGGACTCCGCCAAGTGCCTGGAGTGCCACGAGGAAAAGAGCAAGGGAAAGGCAGTCCATTCCGCAATCGCTACGGGATGCCTGAGCTGTCACGAAGTGCGGGTCAGCAAAGACGTGACCCGCGTCAAGCTGATTACCACGACGACTCAAGCTCTCTGCCTGAGTTGCCACGACGAAAAGAAAGTGCAGCCGGGGCTAACCATCCATCCCCCGGCGGTTCGTGATTGCGTAAAGTGTCATGATCCGCATCAGTCCGACAATCCGAACCAGTTGCTGAAGGCGACATCGGGCGCAACCCGGGAAGAGAACCTTTGCCTCTCCTGTCACAAGATCGGCCTCGATACGCCGAAAGACGGCAGCCGTCACGCCGCGCTCGACATGGGCTGCGACACCTGCCACGTGACCCACAAGAACGGCGACCGGACCAAGATCGAATTTGCGGCACACCTGAAGAAAGATGTTCCGGCGCTCTGCCTTGACTGCCACGACGCGAAGGATGCGGCGCTGCAGAAGGCGCACCTCGGACAGCCCTTTGCCGGAGCGAACTGCCTGCAGTGCCACAACCCACACCAGTCGGCGAAGCCGAAGCTGATGCAGGCGTTCCTGCACATGCCGTTCGAGAACAAGATGTGCGACAGCTGCCATCAGCCGGCGAAGGACGGAAAGATCGTCCTGACGAACAGCGACAGCAAAGCCATCTGCCTGACGTGCCACGAAGAACAGGGCAAGAAGATTGAATCGGCGAAAGTTCAACATCCCGGCGCAGCGGGCGATTGCATCGCTTGCCACAACCCGCATGGCGGTAAGACGCCGGGGTTCCTGCAGCCGGATCCCGTCAGCGCCTGCCTGGCTTGCCACAGCGATCAGGCCGACCAGATGAAAAAGGCGCACCTGCACCAGCCGGCGGCGGTGCAAGGTTGCGCGACCTGTCATGAGCCGCACGGGGGCGAGAACGCGCACCTGCTGCGGGCGGTGAACACGAACAAGCTGTGCCTCGAGTGTCATGGTCCGGATGCGAATCCGAAGAAGCTCGAGAGCGAGCACCTGGTCACGATCTTCGACGGCAAAGTCCGGTTGCCGGAAGACTACTTCCGCAAAGTGACGACCCTGCCGCTGAAATACGGGCGCGGACATCCGACCGACGGACATCCGGTAAGCGATGTGATGGATCCGGGCGATGTCACGAAAGTTCTGAAATCGTTGAATTGCCTGTCCTGCCACCAGCCGCACTCCTCGGCGCAACCGAGCCTGCTGGCGAAGGACCAGGCGAACAACATGGCATTCTGCATGACCTGCCATACGAACATGGCGAAGTGAGAGTGGAGAGAGCGATGTCGAGTGCGATGCCCAACGCGATGCTGAGAGCGATGAAGACAGCGGCCACGCTGGTCGTTGGGCTTGCCCTGTTCGTGGCGCTCGCGAATCCCACTGCGCTCTACGCGGGAGACAAGAAGAAGAAAGATGCAGGGCCAGCAAAGCAGCCCAGCATGCTGGATGTCGTCGACACCAATCAGATTTACTGGCCGGCTCCGCCCGCTCCCATGCGGGTCAAGTATCTGAACTACTTCTGCTGCGAGAAGTATGTTCCCCCGGCGCAGAACAAAAAGAGTTCGTGGATGGACCGCATGGCTGGCGGCGAGAGCGAGCAGCAGAAGCAAGCCGAAAAGCCGCTGTTCGCGCTATGGACGCCTTACGGTATGGCCGTCGACTCCAAAGGCAATCTGTACGTGGCCGACGGAAAAGTCGGCGCGATCTTCATCTTCAACACGGAAACCAAAGAGCTGTCGATGATCAAGCACGGAGTGCAGGCGCGCTTCGGCGACATCATCGGGCTGGCCATCGACGACGCCGACCGGCTGTTCGTTTCCGACACGAAGATGCACCGCATCGTGGTATTCGGCAAGGACCACAAGATGGAAGGTGTGATCGGCCAGGGCGTGATCGATCCGGGCGGCATGGTCGTCGACAACGAGAACCGCTTCCTCTATGTGGCCGACGGAGCAACGGACGTCGTGATGGTGTTCGACGCCGACAAGCTGACGTTTATCCGCAAGATCGGAACGCCGGGCAAGAACCACACGCTGACCGATCCCGGCAACTTCTCGTATCCGACGAATGTGGCGCTGGATGCCGACAACAACCTCTATGTCACCGACAGCTTTAACAGCCGCGTCGAGGTGTTCGACGCCGACGGCAACTTCATCCGCCAGTTCGGCAAGGCGGGAGACCGGCCAGGAACATTGTTCCGTCCAAAGGGAATCGCGATTGACGCAGACGGACATGTCTGGGTCGCCGATGCCGTACAGGATCGCGTGCAGTGCTTCACCCCCGAGGGCGACCTGCTGATGTGGATGGGGACTCACGGACGCCTGCCAGGCGAGTTCCAGACGCTGGCCGGACTCTACATCGATAAGAACAACCGGATCTTTACGACCGAGCAGTATCCGGGGCGGGTGCAGATGTTCCGCTACTTCACCGACGATGAAGCGCGAGCGGAGTTGGCGAAGCGAAAAGCGGAAGCAGACAAGAAGAAAGAAAGCGGAGCGAAGAGGAGCGCCACGAGCCCCGCTCCGGCTTCGACAACGAATTCTGCGGAGCAGAAGCCGCAATAGAGTTTGGACGTCCGCGGACGGCCAAAAGGAGTCTGGCCTAAATAACGGGACTCCAGTTGATAAGAAGTAGCTGTAGAAGTAACAGCTGTTACAAACAGGAGGTCTTAAATCTTTATGAGAAAGATGATGTTCATACTCTTCGTCGTAATGCTGGGCGTGGGTCTCGCAGCAGCGCAGACCTATACGCAGGGCGCTGGCCTGACGGGCCTCGACGTTCTGGGTGCCCACAACAACGGCGGCCGCGGATGCGCGGGCTGCCATGCTCCTCACAGCGGCGCGGCGGGCGGCGGCGGCAACGCCATCACCGGCGGCACCACAACCGATCCTCTTTCCGGAAGCAACGCTCTGTTCGGACAGGATGTAGCTCCCCTGTTCGGCCAAGTGCTGACGTTCGGCCAGGACGGCAACGGCGGCGCAGGCTATGTGGAAACTCTGCCCGGCGCGGCTGCAGCCTATGACACCAACACCGAAGAACTCCGTGGAATCATGATGTGCCTTGCCTGCCATGACGGTCAGATTGCAAAAGGCCAGATGATGAAGGGCACCTCGTGGGAGCAATCGAGCAACCTGCTGCCGGTCGGTATCTATGGTCCGAACGGCATTCCGACCCTGCTCGGCGGTGACAACGCCTCGAAGTATGGCAACGATCACCCGGTGGGAACCGCCGCGACTCTCGGCGCCCTCCGCCTGGTCAGCAATCCTGCCAAGGCGACCGATGCCCTGACGGTGACCGTAGTCAACAACGCGATCACCAACATCGTTCCGACGACCGGAAACTCCTATGCCACGTTTGCCGCGAACTATGGTTATCCATCGATCGCGGGCAGCCCGTGGTCTTGGGGTTTTGCCATGCCGGAAGGCACCAGCGATCCGACCAAGGCCTTCATGACCTGCACCACGTGCCACAACCAGCACGTGATGTATATCTACAAGGCTCCGAGTGGGAAACAGGCTGGCGCGAAGATCGCTGGCGGAACGTATCCGACCTACTTTTTCGTGAACGCTCCTTACAACCCCGGCGCGGGCAACAACAACCCGGCGCTGGCCGCTTCGACGACCCAATTCTGCCGTCAATGCCACACCGGCGAGCAGAACGAGGCCCTGGGAGTCAACAGCGTACAGACCGCGTTCTAACTGCTTCAACGGGGGAGGGGAGATCCTCTCCCCCAATTTTCAGACTTGATCGAGACGTTGAGTGAAAAAGACCGGAGCGGAGGATGGCAATGAAATACCAAGCAAAGCACGCAATGATGACGGGGGCAGCGCTGCTGGCGCTGGCGTTGTCATGCGGCGCGCAGGTGGTTGCCTCGCACGCTCCCAGTCTGAGCAAGACTCCAGCTACCGTTTCTCCTGCTCCTATTCCGCAAGATCTCGCCCTGGTTGCTGGCAAACCAGTGGCGAAGGTCAATGGATCGGTCCTGACGGACCGCGACCTGGCCCGCGAGATTCAGACGATCTTCCCCTACGCGCAAACGCACAACGGCGTTCCCAAGAGCATGGAGCCGGAAATGCGGAAGGGCGCAATGGAAATGATCATCTTCGAAGAACTGGTCTACCAGGAAGCGCTGCGGCGGAAGATGACCGTCGCCCCCGAGCGGCTGAAGCGCGCCGAGACTCAGTTCCGCAAACAGTTCGCGACCGAGCAGGAATTCAAGCAAGTGCTCGACGTCGAGGTTCACGGATCGCGGCAGTTGATGCGGGAGAAGATCACGCGCTCGCTGCTCATCGAAGATCTGCTGAAGAGCGAAGTGGCCGACAAATCGAAGGTCTCGCTCACCGAAGCGCGAGCGTACTACGACCGCAACCCGAAAAAGTTTGAGCATCCGGAGCAGTTCAGCATCCAGACGATCTCGATTATTCCGCCGGAAAATGCAAACCCAGACGTGAAGAAGGAAGCGCGCAAGCATGCCGACGACGCGGCGAAGGCCGCGAAGGAGACGAAGACTTATCGGGAGTTTGGACTGCTTGCGGAAAAAGTTTCCGACGACGACTGGCACGTGAACATGGGCGACCGCAAACTGGTCGATCGCGACAAGCTGCCGCCTCCGGTGGTCGAGGCTGCGCTGGCGCTCAAGCCGGGACAGGTCAGCGATCTGCTTCAACTGGGATCGGCTTACACCATGTTTCGCCTGAACGCGCACAACGCGGCAGGCTTGACTCCGTTTAGCGAAGTGAAGACGAAGCTGCAAACCGATCTGCAGAAGGAAAAGCACGAACAACTGCAGAAGAGCTTGAACGTGAGGCTGCGGAAGACAGCCAAGATCGAGGTTTTGTGAAGACTCATGCCAATTCGGCGCTGTCGCGAATTGCGCCAGTTGAGCGTGCGGGGGCAGAGATCAGGTGTGTGGCGTGGGCCAGGCGAGCTTTCAAATCGTGCGGTTGGCTGCTGGTGCTTTTCGTGGCAGCGATTCCATCCGTCGCGCAGATGCAAGTTGGCGACGAATGGAAGATGAACCTCAGCGGGAACATTGGATACAACTACATTGGAGATCTGAATAACGGCGTATCCAGCCACAACATGGGGTTTTTCGGCGACGCCAACCTCACCGGCAGTTTCTACAATCCCAATTTCCTGAGCTTCAACGTCCAACCTTATTACGACCGTGGGCAATCGAACGCTGTGTATGGATCCCTCACTGCCAGCAAAGGCATAAGTTCCAACGTGAATCTGTTTAGCGGCAGCCATATGCCCGCCTCGATCACTTTCACGAAAGGCGTCGACAACACCAGCCAGTTCGGCGTTCCGGGATCCCAGGTCGGGCTCGCGCAGCATGGAGACAACACAGGATTGGGACTCACCTGGAGCGAACTGCTGCCGAATCTGCCGACTCTGACTGCAAGCTACGCGATCGGCAGCGGATCGTCGCAGATTTTCGGTTCCGAACTGACCAACAGCCAGAAGAACAAGACGCTGACCTTGATGTCCACGTACCTGATCGCGGGCTTCCGCATGTCGGGTGGCTACACGCATAGGAATGTCAATTCGGAATATTCGCAGTTCCTGGACGGACTCCCTGAGCCGGTGGAAGCGGACTCGGCGAGCAACAACTTCCAGTTCAACGCCCAGCACAATATGCCGCTGTCCGGCTCCTTCAGCGTGGGATACAGCCGTACGACCTACGGCTACGACTATCGGGATTCCTACAACACCCACAATTCCGGCGGCTCCGACACTCTGACCAGCATCATGTCGATTCGGCCGACCAGGAAGCTCAGCCTAGCGTTCAGCGCAAACTATAACGACAGCCTGCTGGGAAGCATTCCCGAGTCGGTCGTAAACGGCGGAACGTTGGTCATGACCAGCCAGGGAACGTTTCGCAGCATCCTGTTGAGTGGCGACGCCTACTATCCAGTGTTCCGAGATCTGTCCATCCACGGCAACGTGAGCCACATCAACCAGATGTTCCTCGGAAAGGATTACAGCTCCACGCAATACGGCGGCAGCGTGAACTACGACGTGAACCGTAGACTGCTCGGATCGCTGGCCTTCTCGCTCTCGGTATTTGACTACGCAACGCAGCAGGGCAACGGCGCGCTGGGCTTTGTGGGGAATGTGAACTTCAACCGCAAGTTCGAGAACTGGGACGTCAGTGCGAACATGAGCTATGCGCAGAATGTGCAGACGCTGCTGGCGATCTACACGACCTCGTCGTATGGCTGGGTCACGAATGTGCGTCGGCGGTTGGGGGCCCGCACCTACTTCGGCGCAGGATATGGCGGAACCCACAGCGGGATCACACAGCAGGCCGGTTCGTCGAGCAGTTCGCAGCGGGTCTCAGGCTCTTTGACCTGGCGGACGTACAGCGTGAACGGGTATTACTCCAAAGCGGATGGAGTCGCAATACTCACCAATACGGGGCTGGTCACGATACCGGGGAATCTTCCCCCCGGAGTGTTGCCTCCAGACGCGATCATGACGTACAACTCCGAAGCGGTGGGTGGAAACATCAGCAGTGTATTCAGGCACCGGCTGACCCTGAGTCTGGGATATGCGGACGGGAGCGGCAGCACGATCGATCCGGCGATCACCACCGCGACCAGCACGCAGTTGTACACCGCGATCATGCAGTACCGGCTGCGAAAGATTTACCTGGATGGTGGGTTTACCCGGCTGCGCCAGAGTGTGGGAACTGCTGGTACGGTGCCGGTGACGGTTACGTCGTACTATATTGGGTTCTCGCGATGGTTCAACTTCTTCTGAGCTTCGGGAAGAAGAAATACCGGCGTGCGGCTGTTGCGTGCGCGGGGATTCTTGTGTTCATGGCTCTGCCTCTTACGGCGGCCAAGGTCAAGGTAAAGCAGAAGCCTGATGAGCCTGCGCCTCCGGACCTGCTGCTCGAAGGCGGCCGAAAGCTGCACTGGGAGCGCAGTTTCAGCTCTGAGAAGGAGATGGAGAAGAAGCCCGGCTTCTTCACCAAGCTGGTGGATGTAATCGTTGGCCAGCCGGAACATCCCCACTTGATCCGTCCTTATGGCGTGGCGGTGGATTCGCGCGGGCGTGCGATTGTCACCGATCCCGGCGCCAATGGAATTCACATCTTCGACTTCGAACAGCACAAATACAAATTCATCGAGCGGCGCGACAAGGACAAAGATCCGATGCGCGCGCCGCAGTGTGTTGCGGTCGACGCGCAGGACAATTTCTACGTTACTGATTCGGAAGCGGGGAAGATTTTCGTCTTCGACTCGAACGGAAAATTCAAGCACGCGCTCGGGAGCCTGAAAGGCGGCGAAGGATATTTCAAACGGCCCACGGGGATTTCGGTGGACTCCTCTGCGGATCGGATTTATGTCACCGACACGCTGCGGGACAAGATCTTCATGCTCGACATGAAGGGCAGCGTGCTGCAGTCGATCGGGAAGAAGGGTACGGAGAACGGTCAGTTCAACGTCCCGACCGAAGTGCTGGTTCGCGATCAGAATCTATTCGTTGTGGACGCGATGAATTTTCGCGTGCAGTTCCTGAATCGCTCCGGGGAATATCAGACGTCGGTGGGACACATCGGGGATTACTCGGGGTCGATGTTCCGGCCGAAGGGGATCGGGCTCGATTCCGAAGGACATCTCTACGTGGTCGATGGGTTGTGGGGCGTGGTGCAGGTGTTCGATCAGCAGGGACGGCTGCTCTACTACTTCGGCAATCGCGGCGCGCGCAACGGGGAGTTTCAGTTGCCCTCGGGTTTGTTCGTGGATCATGAGGATCGCATCTTCGTGGTCGATTCGTTCAATCGGCGGGTGCAGGTATTCCGCTACTACGGTTTGCCCAAGCAGGCCGCAGGAGGGCAACCATGAGGCGGCTGGGGCTCATCCTGCTGGTGATGGCGCTGAGCGTATCGGCACACGCGCAGAACAACGGTTCTGATGTGCTTGGCGTGCACAACCTTTCCCCCAGTGGAACCGGGCCGGTGAAGGGTCAGGCGGATGCTTGCCTGTACTGCCACGCGCCGCACTCGGGCGTTGCGACTCCGAATGGAGCGCTGTGGAGCCAGACGCTTTCGGTGCAGACCTACAGCGACTACTCCAGCACGACGATGCATAATGCGACCCAGCAGACATTGCTGGGCGGATCGAGCAGCCTGTGTTTGAGTTGTCACGATGGAACAGTCGCGGTGGGACAGACACAACCTTACGGCAATCTCCCGATGACGGGCACGATGAATTCGGCCGATGTCTTCGGATCGGGTCTGCAGGGATCGCATCCGTTCAGCCTGAAGCTGCCCATGGTCGACGCGTCGGATCTGGTGCCGTCGCTGACGACGACGCACACGACGGCCGATCCGCTGAAGGCCGTAAATTTGATCAACAACAACGTGGAGTGCAACAGTTGCCACACGCCACACGCGCAGTCGATCGATCCGGTGTCACAGAACTTTCTGGTGCGCGATGGATCTGGCGGACAGGTCTGCCTGGCGTGTCATGAGCCGGATGCGCGCAGCGTAAATGGGCAGACGAATCCGCTTTCGCAGTGGGCGGGGAGCATCCACGCACAGGCGAGCCACAAGATTACGAACGCGCCGGTGCTGGGCAGTTATGCCAACGTGGCGCAGAATGCCTGCATCTCGTGTCACATGCCGCACAACTCTCTGGCTGGGCCGCGGCTGCTGCGGGGGCCGGTGCCGGCCGTCCAAAACATGGATTCTTCGACACAAAATTGCATGACCTGCCACAACGGCGGCTCGAACATCACGCCGGTGATTCCGAATGTGTATGCGGAATTCGCCAAGATCGCGCATCCGTATCCGGCAGGGACGAACACTCACGACACGGGAGAGGCGGCGCTCCTGAACAACAATCGACATACCACCTGCGTCGACTGCCACAGTCCGCATGCGTCGCTGCAAGTGACTTCGTTCACCACGCCGCTGCCGCCGGTGATTCGCGGCTCGCAAAATGGCGTGTTAGGCATCAGCGGCACCGACGGGACGACCGTGCTGAATCCCGCGGTCAATCAGTTCGAGAATTGCCTGCGCTGCCACGGTTCGAGCACGGGCAAGCAATCGCTTGCGGTGTTCGGATATCTGCCGACGTGGGCTGCGGCTTCGGCCGATCCGCTGAACGTCATCAATCAGATGACCACCACTTCAACTTCGAGCCATCCGGTAATGCACGACCGCAGCAGCGCTTTTGCACAGCCGAGTCTGCTCGGCTTTATGTGGAATCTGGATGGCCGCACACAGGGCCGAGCGATGGGCGTGCGGATTCTCTGCACAGACTGCCACAACAGCGACGACAATCGCGAATTCGGCGGCACTGGACCGAACGGGCCGCACGGATCCCTGTACCTGCACTTGCTGGAACGGCGGTATGAATTCAGCCAAGTGGCGCCTCCGCCGGCGGGCGGGCCGGGATCGACGATTCAGAACCTGTTTCCCAGTCCGGTGCTGGATCCGGCCGGTAATGGGCCGTACTCGATGTGCGCGAAGTGCCACGACCTGAACCAGATCATTTCGAATACCAGCTTCAGCGAACACGCTCGGCATATTAATGACGGATTCTCCTGTTCGACCTGCCACACGTCGCACGGCATGGGCGCGCCTTCGGCAAATATTTCCGGCGAGCGCATGGTGAATTTTGACATCAACGTGGTCGCGCCCAACGGCGCGACGCCGATCTCCTACAGCCGCGCGACCAATTCGTGCAGTCTGACTTGCCACAACCACGCGCATTCTTTGGTGGGGGCGGCCGGGGCACAGAGGCGAATGGGTCGCTGAAGTAAGGTATTCTCTTGATTTCCCGTCGGAGCTTATCGACGGGGTCAGTGTCTATGGCTGTCTCTTCATCGGTCGACAATCCGAAGACGATTCGGTCGGATTCTCTCCTTCCTGTGATGGGCCGGATCGTCGTCTTGACGGCACTATTCTCGGCGTCGGCGGTGTATGAGGCGGTGCACATCAGCTCGCTTTCGAATGGCGAAATGTGGTGGCATCTGCGGGCCGGGTTTTGGATCTTGCAGAATCACGTGGTACCGAGGACAGGTCTGTTCTCGCAGTATCCGAACCTGCCGTGGATGGCTTCAAGCTGGGGATACGATCTGCTGCTCGCAGCGGGATACAGGTTGCTGGGACTGCGCGCCATTCCACTCTTGCTGATGGCGATCAAAGTCACGCTGGCAGTGGTGACGTTTCTGCTGGCGCGCACGGGTCGCGTTGGTTTCTGGGCGTCGGTACTGCTGTCGGCAATCGCGCAATATGTGATGGTCAACTTGCCACCGTTGCCGTCGGTGATTTCGATCGGGTTTTTGGGGATCGAACTGTGTCTGCTGATGCGCAGCCGCCGTTCCGGTTCTGTGCGGAGCTTGTACTGGCTGCCAGTGCTGTTTGTCGCGTGGGCGAACCTCGATCTGCAGTTCGTTGCCGGCCTGGTGCTCTTGGGATTGTTTGTCGTGGCTGTAGCGGTTGAAGGTGCGCTTGGTAAGGCTGGAGTACCGTGGATTGACGATCAGATTGCGCTGCTTTCCATGAAACAGGTGGGCGCGCTTGCGGCATGCTCCTTTCTGGCGACGTTAGCAAATCCCTACACGATTCATCTTCTGCCCAATGTGTTTCGGGCGCTCTACAGCGATGCTTTGTTTCGGTATTCGGCCGAGATGAAGTCGATGAGCTTCCGTCGTCCCCAGGAATACGTCCTGATGCTGCTGGTCATGGCGGCGTTTCTCGCGATAGGGCGGAGGCGGGCCGTGAGAATTTTCGAGCTGGTGGCTCTAATTGCGGGTACTGCGATCGCGTTTCGCATCCAGCGGGATGCCTGGATGTGCGTGTTGCCTGCGGTAGCAGTTCTGGCGAGCGGATTTCATGCCCGTGAGAGTGAGGTTGAAGATAGTGGGGCAGTTCGATTGTGGAAGCCGGCGGCAGTCGCGGTTTTGGCCACATTTGTCCTTGCGGCTCTGCGCCTTCCCAGCCAAGCTGCGTTGATGGGCCGCGTCAGCCAGACGTTTCCGGTGAAGGCTTGCGATTACATCCGCGACAATCATCTGCCGGCGCCGCTGTTCAATGAGTATTCGTGGGGAGGGTTTCTCACATGGTATCTGCCCGAGTATCCGGTGGCGATTGACGACCGGGTTGACCTGTATGGGGACGAGATGGTGACGCGAGATTTCGACGTCACGGAGGGCAAAACGCGCCTGGAAGCTGATTCCACGGCTTCTGCCGCACGCACGTTTGTGCTCCGACGCCAGTCCGGGATGACGAAGGCGTTCACGAACCTGCCTGCTTTGAGCGCACAATACCACCTCGTCTACAGCGACGATCTTGCAGCCGTATTCGTTCGCCGCTGACTTAGTTGTGCGCGAACACGGTGGCAATCTCATCGCGGTAGATCACGCGGAATCGCGGGTCAAGGGGAAGGATCTGGGCCAGGCCGAGCTTGTTCATCAGCAGCACTACGCCCGAGTCGTTGAGTCGCGGATCAGTTTCGTAGGACGGGTCGGCGGTTTCGATTGCGTAGAAGTGAGAGACGAGGTCGTCACCGTAGAGGTCGGTGCGTCCGTCGATCACCACCGGATACTGCGGCATGTAGAAGATCAGGAATCCGCCCCAATTGAAGTTGTTGTAGAGCGGGCCGGGGACCGGATGCGTGCGGACATAATTCACGGCATCGACCGGATACTCGCTGGTGATGGTACGGTCGAGGCCGCGCGGATCGAAGCCGGTGTTGCGGGCGACGAGAAACAGCAGGACGAACGCCGCCAGTCCGACGCCTGCGAGTTCGCGAAGGTTGAAACGAGAGTCGCGTTGCTCCACAGGGCGCATCGAGTCCGCGATGGCCGCCACCGCCGTGATGCAGAGAAACCACGCGTCGCGCGCCATGTGGAACGCAAGAAGACTTCCGGTAGTCAGTAAGAGTAGCTGGAACGGTTCCAACTTCTTCCGCCAGCCAAGAGCCAGGAATGCGCCTGCGGCGAGGAACAACTCCACAAAGTGACTCGGGCCGAGGAAGGTCAGGGCCTGCATCTCGACCAGTAACGAGTAGATGATCTTCGATGAGGCGTAGCCGAAGACCGCGCCGTACACGTGAAACGTGTAGGGCCCAAGGCAAGTGGCAGCGACGGCGCAAGCCAGCACGATGAAGATCGTTCGCAGAGGCAGTGTGGGCAAGGCCAGAGAGTCCGGATACGTTTGCAGCGTGATTGCCAGACGTTGCGTTGCATTCACCCCGGCAAACAGGCCCAAAGCCAGCAGTCCGTTGATGAACTGCACGTGACAGTTCGCCCAGACAAAAAAGACCAGCGGCAGCCAGTAGAGCGAGCGCGCAGATCCAGTGCGATTGGCTTCGAGCAGCAGTGTCAGCGTGATCGCAAACAACGTCATGGTGACGAACAGCGGACGCGGCATGATGTTGAACAAGAACGCGAAGCTGGCGGAGATGGTCAAAAACCACGCCAACCAGAAGCGGCCAGACAGACGCCAGGCCATCCAGAAGATGGCGACCGTAACCGCCGTGGTCACCGCAGTGCCGTAGAGGCCAACCCCCAGGAATCCGAACCATGCATAGGACCGCGAGAGCAGGAGTTCATACGCCCAACTGTAGGCCATCCAGGGAGAATCGGCGGTAGTGCGCGAAAGAATTCCGGTGTGGGGCACGGCGTGGTGCTGCACGATCCACTGGCCCACTGCAAGATGCCACCAGACGTCAGGATCGCGCACGGAGTACTTGGTGACGAAGCACGCCGATCCGATGCCGACAATGAGGATCATCAGGGCGGCCAGCCGTACCGGGCGGAATCCAAGAAGGCCGAGAAGGTCCTGCTGCAGGTTCATGGCTTTGAGACGATCAGAGGTCTAGCAAGTGAGTCTTCGCGCGAATGCCTTGTATCACATCGACGGCTTGTCGGTCTTGGTGCCGGGCGCGATGTTCACGTGATGCTTGGCCTGCGCGATCATCTGCTTGACCTGCTCGCGCTTGGGATCGTTGGGATTCGCCTTCAGGCAAGCTTCCCAAGCAGCAATCGCGGCTTTGGGATCAGTCTTTCCATGCCACTCGAACATGCCGAGATTGAAGTAGAGCTTGGAATTCTTTGGGCTCACCTTGATGGCGCTGTTCAACGTTGCGATGGCCTTGTCGACATCGCCGAGCGAGTAGTATACGAACGCTAGCGCGTTCATGGCTTCGGCATCGGGTTTCGCCGCGACCGATTGTTCGTAATATTGCTGCGCGACCGGGAATTGCTGCGCGGCCATGTAGGCGGCGCCGATCTTGGCGAGCAAGTCGGGATTCTTCGGGTCCTTTTGCAGTTCAACCAGCAGGGGGGCGGCCTGCTTGTCGGCCATGCGCTTCATGTCCTGGGGGCTGGGCATACTCAGCGAGGCGGGCGTGGCCTGTGTAGGAGCCACCGCGGCGGCGGGCACGTTGGCGTTGGCATCGGCGGGCGCGTGTACCAGGTATCCCATGACTACACCGAGGACCATGCAAATGGCCGCCATGGTGTAGGTTTGCGTATTGCTCCAGAACTTGGGTTGGCGATCGGTGGCTTCCATGTCGCTCCTTCGTGCGTTGGGTCGTGCCGCCATTCTGACATCAGTCCGCAGGCAGAACCTCAACTTAGGAAATGCACCTGGCATGCCAAACCTTTACGACACATGGGAATAGATAAAGGCTCTGATTGCAAGGTGTTAGGAGCCGCGGAGCGAAACAGCCAGGCGGATCGCCAGACTCGCTTTTGGAAATTGCGCGGGCCTCGGTGTGATTTCACGCACTGACTGGACATCCGAGGCGGCCGTCCCACATCGCCCCGCTTCGGCTTCCGAAGCCAGTCACAAATCGGTGTGATTCAAATCACACACGTTTTCGAGAGCTCACCGCAGAATGCAGACAAGCAGTTTGAGAGCTCAGATCGGGGAATTGGCTTATGACAGAAGAGCAGAACTCCACAAAAGGCAGTTGGACCAGCGCGCAGGCTTACATGATTTCCGCATTGTGCCTGTTACTGGGCGTCGCAGTCGGTTATCTAGCGCGCGGATCGGCGTCGCCACAGGCCACACCTGCAGTGCAGAGTACAAACGCCTCGGCTTCCACGGGAAATGGTGTGCCGACGGGCGCGATGCAGGCTCCCACGCCTGAGCAGTTGAAGCAGATGGCCGACACGCAAGCCGCGCCGCTGCTGGCACAGTTAAAGAGCAGTCCCAACGACGCTGACTTGCTGTACAAGATCGGCAACCTGTATTACGACGCGCAGCAGTATCCTGACGCGGTGAAGTACTACGAAGATTGCCTGAAGTTGAATCCCAAGGCGACCGATGTCCGCACCGACATGGCGACGGCGTACCATTTCATGGGTCAGACCGACCATGCTCTTGCGGAGTACGCCGAGGTGTTAAAGGTCGACGGCACGCACGCCAACGCGCTGTTTAACACAGGGATGGTGAAGTGGCAGGACAAGCAGGACCTGAGTGGCGCAATTGCCGCATGGAAGAAGTTGCTGGAGACGAATCCGAACTACCCGGATCGGGAGCGCGTGCAGGGATTGATCGCGCAGGCCGAGCAGCATCTGAGCATGGGCGCGAAAACTGCCCCGAAGACGAACTAGCGCCTGATCCTGGAATGGACACGACTCAGAAATCCGACCCGGCAACGTGCAGTGGGCGGCGGTGGTGGCTGGTTGCGGCGTCGGCAGTGGTGATTCCTCTGGTGGTTCTTGGGCTTGCCGAGGCGGTGCTGCGGATCGCCGGCGTGGGATATCCCACGAGCCTGCTGACACCGTGCACCGTGCAAGGCAAGCCCGCCTCCTGTTACAACCTGTTTTTTGCGGCGCCGTTTTTCCCCGCCGGGTCGGTGCAGACGCCGCGGTTGTATTCGATTCCAACTAAGAAAGAGCCCGGGACTTACCGCATCTTCGTGCTCGGCGAGTCGGCGGCGATGGGCGATCCCGATCCTGCCTATGGGTTTAGCCGCTATCTCGAAGTGATGCTGCGGCAGCGCTTCCCCTCGTCACGATTTGAAGTCGTCAATACCGGGAGCGTGGCGATCAACTCGCATGTGGTGCTGCCGATTGCGCGCGGACTGGCGGAGCAGCATCCGGATCTGTTCATCATCTATTCGGGAAACAACGAAGTGGTCGGACCTTACGGACCGGGCACGGTGCTCACGTCTTCGGGGATGAGCATTCCCGTAGTGCGCAGCAGTATCTTCCTACGATCGACGCAGATCGGCCAGCTTGTTACCAGGCTCGGCTCACAGAAAAAAGAGTGGCACGGCATGGAGATGTTTCTCGACAAGCAGGTGCGCGCCAATTCTCCGCTGATGGAGCAAGTGTATGCGAACTACGAGCAGAATCTGCGCGACACGATTGCCGTCGGACGAGAGGCTGGAGCGAGGGTTGTAGTAGCAACAACGGCGGTGAATCTGGAGGATTGCGCGCCGTTTGCTTCACTGCATCGCGAGGGATTGAAGGATGACGAAATGCGCTCGTGGAATGCTCTGGTGCAGCAGGGAAACGATCTGGAGGCGGCTGGCTCGCATGCTGAGGCTCTGAAGCAATACCTCGCGGCAGACAAGATCGACGACAAGTACGCAGAGCTGCACTTCCGGATTGCGCGCGCAATGAAGGCGACAGGGGACAGCACCGGAGCGAAGGGATATTTCCAGCGCGCGCGCGATCTCGATACGCTACGCTTTCGCGCTGACAGCCGGATCAACGAAATCAATCGCTCGGTGGCGAAGGCCTCCTCTGATGTTGCGCTGGTCGATGCTGAGGCGCTGCTGTCGAGCGCCAGCGCCGACGGAATTATCGGCAGCGATTTTGTGTATGAGCACGTTCACCTGACGCCAGCGGCCAGCTATCTGCTGGCGAAGGCGATCTTTCTGCAGATCGAGGACAAGATTCCCGGCGTTGCGTTGCAGGGCGACCTACTCTCGGAAGCCGAATGTGAGCGCATGCTGGCGTTGACGGCCTATGACCGGTCGCGGATCGCGTCAGAGATGCTGCGGCGACTACAGAAGGCTCCGTTCACCAGCCAGATTAATCATGCCGAACAGATACAGCGCTTCACTGTGCAGGCGCAGGCCATGAGCGAGAAGCCGAGTGACACGCTGGCGGAATATGAGTGGGCGATCATGCGCGCTCCCGATGATCCTATGCTGCGGCTGCGGTATGGCATGTTCCTGTTCCCCTATAACCGAAACGCGGCGGCCCAGCAGATGATGCTGGCCCAGCCCTGGGATGGGTATCCGGTGTTTCTGCCGGATCGGACCCAGATTCGGTGACCGTCTAAAAGTTCCGATACATCATTTGTCCCACGCCGCCGGTTTGCGTGATCGTTATCATCCAGACGAACAGCAACGCCAGCGCGTAGAGCGGCGGAATCCAATACCAGCGGTAGCGCGCCAGGGCGGCGACCAGGGCGGAGGTTGGCGCATCCTCGGTGGTGTGGCTGAGCAGGCTCGCAACTGCGATCATGATCCCGTATCCACCTGCCAGTACTGCGATCAATAGATACAGGCTTCCACTTAGAGCATGTTGCGCGTAGCTTGCGGGCGAAGCCAGCGCCGAGAACATCTGTCTGGCCTGAGTCCAGGAATTCGCGCGGAAGAAGATCCAGCCGAGGCTGATGAGGGAGATGGTTGCAGTCCAGGCAAGCAGCGTCCATGCGGCGGGCGGCGTCCAGTTGAATCGACGCTCCAGGTGCTGCACCTGGCGGTGCAGCACCAACAAGACTCCGTGATAGAACCCCCACGCCAGAAACAGCAGGCTGGCCTTGTGCCAGAGACCGAACGCGACCATCGAGAGGATGAGCGCGAAGTTACGCCACCAGATTTCACGGCGTGCGGTGGCGAGGGGAAGGAAAACGTAGTCGCGAATCCAGAAGGATAGCGACATGTGCCAGCGCGTCCAGAACACGGATGGTGTGGTGGAGGCGAAGGGGCGTTGGAAGTTCTCCGGCACGGTGATGCCCATGGCTTTGGCGGCGCCGATCGCGATGTGCGTGTATCCGGCGAAGTCAAAGAACAGTTGCAGACCATAGCCGAAGGCCAGACACCAGACGTCAGGTGCGCTCCACTGTTGGACGCGGTCGAATCCGCTGATGATGCCGTCTCCCGCGAGGATTCCCTGGCCCAGCAGTTTCGCCAGTTGCATCATGAGCACCCCGATGGCGATGCGCCGGAAGCCCGCGGCGAGGTCGCCCTTTGGAGTCGGTCGCTCCGAGCGGAACTGAGGCAGCATGTCGGGCATGCGGCAGACCGGGCCTGAGACCGTGACCGGGAAGAAGGCCATATACAGCGCGAACTCGATGAATGTCGGGTCGAGTTCCTCTTCGCGGTAGAGATCGAACAGGTAGCTCAGGGCCTGGAACGTCCAGAAGGAGATGCCCAGCGGTAGCAGGAGATGCGAGAACCGCTGCAACGACGAGAAGGGAAGCTGGACGGCAACTTCGGGAAGATATTTGAAGACGCTGAGCAGCGCGAGGTTCAGGAATACGCCGACAGCTAGCGGCAGGGAGGAAGGCCTGTGCCGCAGCCACTGGCCGATGAGAAAGTTCATCACGGTCGAAGCCAGCAGCACCGCTGCGAACCATGGCATCCACGTCAGAAAAAGCGCGTAGCTGGCGGCGAGCAGCGCGGCCTGGCGAACGCTTCGTGCGCGCACGGTCGCGAACACACAGACGCAGGCGAGGAACAGGACGACGTAGGCGAGAGTCTGGAACAACGCTCCTCCGTGGGCGTGTTGCGGCTGCGGCTACTGCACTGCTGGGACAGGCTGATCAGAATAACGGCCCGGGCCGCGGGTTACAAGTAGGCGCGCTCGCATACAATGTCGTGTGATTCGATTCGCCAACGTGATCGACGCGCTCGAGGCCGCACCCGCTGAACGTCCGTTCATCACCCTGTGGATCGACGAGGATGAGCGCGAGAGCGTAACTTTTCACGAATTCCGCCGCCGCGCGCGAGTCGAAGCCGCGGCCCTGCGTGTTCATGGCGTGATGGAGGGCGACCGTGTTGTCATCATCATGCCGCAGGGAATTCCGGCGATGACGACCTTCGTCGCGGCGATGATGCTCGGCGCCGTTCCCGCGTTTCTGGCGT
>Ga0335082_10001363_pt1 | contig 26040 bp, 32 predicted proteins | sample Lox_Sample_41_FD_206718 | JGI IMG/M metagenome (GOLD analysis project Ga0335082, IMG submission 206718) | Soil microbial communities from Loxahatchee National Wildlife Refuge, Florida, United States - Lox_Sample_4.1 | ecosystem: Environmental > Terrestrial > Soil > Wetlands | place: USA... | reverse complement strand
CGAGAACCTGGTGGTGCCGCTGGAGTACGTCGTGCACCGCCATTCCCTGCACACCGCCGACACGCGTGCCGAGGCGATGGAGATCCTGCGCGGCATGGGCCTCGCCGACAAGGCCGATACGCCGTCCAGCCAGCTGTCGCAGGTCGAGCTCAGGAAGCTCGAGCTCGCGCGCGCGATGGCGGCGCGGCCGCGCCTGCTGATCTCGGACGAGGCGATGGCCGGGCTCTCGGGCAACGAGATCAGCGAGGTGCTGGAGATCCTGTTCAAGCTCAACGCGGCCGGCATCACGGTGGTCATGATCGAGCACATCATGCAGGCGGTGATGAAGTTCTCGCAGCGCGTGGTGTGCCTGGACGCCGGACGCATCATCTGCGAGGGCACGCCGGCGGCTGTGGTCGCCAATGCCGAAGTGCAAAGGGCCTACCTTGGCGCTTGAGCTCACCGTCACGGAAGTGGACGCTGGCTATGGCGCCGTTCGCGCGCTTCACGGCCTGTCCTTGTTCGTGAAGGAGAAGGAAACCGTGGCGCTGCTCGGCACCAACGGCAACGGCAAGAGCACGCTGATGAAGTGCGTCATGGGGATGGTGCGTCCCACGAAGGGGAGCATTTCGCTTGCTCTGGATGGAGAGGTCTTCGATTTGACGAAGCTTTCGACGGAGGAAATCGTCAATCGGGGCGTGGCGCTGGTGCCCGAGGGTCGGCGCCTGTTCCCCAGGCTCAGCGTGGAGGAGAACCTGCTGCTCGGCGCGTTCCGGCCGCAGGCGCGCGCCGACATCGCGCGCAACCTCGCGCTGTGCTACGAGACCTTCGAGGTGCTGAAGGAGCGCCGCCGCCAGCTCGCCGGCTCCATGTCCGGCGGCCAGCAGCAGATGCTCGCGATCGCGCGCGCGCTCATGAGCTCGCCCAGGCTGCTGCTCGTGGACGAGCCCTCGGTGGGCCTCTCGCCGCTGCTCGTCTCGAGCACCGTGACCATGATCAAGCAGCTCAAGGAGCGCCACGGCCTCACGGTGCTGATGGCCGAGCAGAACTTCCACCAGGCGATCCGCATCGCCGACCGCGGCTACATCGTCGTGCACGGCGAGATCGTGTTCGAGGGCAAGTCGGTCGCCGAGCTGGAATCCAACCCGCTGGTGAAGAACTACTACCTGGGCGCCGCTTCCTGAGGCGATGAGCGACGCGCGCAGGCCCGTCGATGCGCACGGCATGTCCCTCATGGTGCTGCTGTGCGCCATCTGGGGCCTCGGCCACGTCTCGGCCAAGTTCGCCGGGCAGGGCATCTCGCTCGTCTATCAGTCCGGCCTGCGCTCGCTCATCGCCGCGGCGCTCTTGCTCGCCTGGGGCGCGGCGCGCCGGATCCCGTTCTGGGAGCGCGACCGCACGCTTTGCCCCGGCGTGGCGGCGGGGATCCTTTTCGGCGCCGAGTTCATCTTCATCTTCGCCGGCCTGAAGACGACGGACGCCGCCCGGATGGTGGTGTTCGTCTACCTGGCGCCGTTCATCACGGCGTTCGGCCTGCACTTCCTCATCCCGGCCGAGCGCCTGTCGCCACGCCAGTGGGCGGGCGTTCTGATCGCCTTCGGCGGCGTCGCGCTCGCCTTCGGCGACGGATTCGCCTCCGCGCGCGGCACACTGCTGGGAGACTTCTTCGGCGTGCTGGGCGCGCTGTTCTGGGCGCTCACCACGATCCTCATCCGCGCCACCCGGCTTGCCGGGATCGCGCCCGCGAAGACGCTGCTCTACCAGCTCGCGGTCTCGGCGCCCATGCTGCTCGCCGCCGCCTGGCTGCTCGGCGAGCCCGGCATCACGAGGCTCACGGCGCCCGTGCTCGCCGCGTTCGCCTACCAGTGCGTCGTCGTCGCCTTCGCGAGCTACCTCGCCTGGTTCTGGATGTTGCGCCACTACCTCGCCGCGCGCCTGTCGGTGTTCACTTTCCTCACGCCGATCTTCGGCGTCATGGCGGGCGTGCTGCTGCTCGGCGAGCCGCTGACCGGAACGTTCTTGACCGCGGCATTGCTGGTGGGACTGGGCCTGGTATTGGTGAATCTGAGGAATTGAAAGTGGCAAGCGGGGCCGAAGACAATTCGAGCTCGAAGGTCGACTCCGACCTTATTTCGTCATCGCCTCGCTGGCGAGCAGCCGGTCGAGGTCCTGGCGGCCCTGCAGCGAGACCGCGATGAGCTGCTTGGTCTCGTTGCGGTGCGGCGCCTGCTTGGCGAGCAGCTCCTCGTCGTGGCGGCGGAAGCGCGCCACCACGCGGCGCGCGGCGACCGGGCCGTGGTCGAGCGCGCGCAGCGCCCATTCCGAGGCGTCCAGCGCCGAGCCGAAGGTCTCGCGCACCGCGGTGACGCCCAGCTCGTGGTACTCGAAGGCGTCGGTGCGGCTGCGCGCGCGCACCACCAGCTTCAGGTGGTGGAAGTGCCGGCGCGCGAGCTTGACGATGGCCAGGGCGCTGTCGGGATTGTCGACGGCGACCACCAGCAGGCGCGCCCTGCGCGCGCCCGCCGACACCAGCAGGTCCAACCGCGTGGCGTCGCCGTAGTAGGCCCGGGTGCCGAAGCGGCGCACCAGGTCCACCTGGTTGGGGTCGTGGTCGACGATCGTGGCGCGGATCTTCATGCCCTCGAGCACGCGCTGCACGACCTGGCCGAAGCGGCCGTAGCCGGCGATGATCACCGGGTTGTGCTCGTCGATGGCGTCGGGCGCGCGCTCCTCGGTGCGCGCGAAGCGCGGCGCGAGCACGCGTTCGTAGAGCATCATCAGCAGCGGCGTCGAGAGCATCGAGACCGCCACCGCCGCGTTCAGCACGTTGAGCGTCGCCCTCGGCAGGATGCCGTCCGCGGCGGCGAACAGCACGAAGGCGAACTCGCCCACCTGCGAGAGCGCGAGCGCGAACAGCGAGGCATCGGCGCGGCCGCAGTAGCCGAAGGTCTGCGCGATCGGATAGAGCAGCAGCATCTTCAGCGCGAGGATCGCCGCCACGACCGCGAGGATAAGCAGCGGCGAGCGCACGAACAGGCCCAGGTCCACCGACATGCCGACCGCGATGAAAAAGAGGCCCAGCAGCAGGCCCTTGAACGGCTCGATGTCGAGCTCCAGCTCGTGGCGGTATTCCGACTCGGCGAGCAGCACGCCGCCGAGGAAGGTGCCGAGCGCGGCCGACAGCCCGACCGTCTCCATGAGCGCGGCGACGCCGAGCACGAGCAGCAGCGAGAACCCCACGAAGATGTCGCGCTGCCGCGTGTTGGCGATGTAGCGCAGCACGGGGCGCAGCACGAGGCGGCCCACCGCGATGACCGCGGCGATCACGGCGAGCGCGAGCGCGATCGCCGTCCAGTCGAAGGGCGCCGCGTTCTTGCCGGGCGAGATGAACGCGAGCAGCAGCAGCAGCGGGATCACCGCGAGGTCCTGGAACAGGAGCACCGAGAAGCTCGCCTGGCCGCCCGGGGTCGCCAGCAGCTTCTTCTCCTGCAGCGAGGCGAGGCCGATCGCGGTGGAGGACATGGCGATGCCCATGCCCGCCACCAGCGCCACCTTGGGCGCCAGGCCGAGCACCCAGCCCGCCGCGGCGACCACGGCCATCGTCGCGACCACCTGCACCGCGCCCATGCCGAAGATCGACTTGCGCAGCTGCCAGACGCGGCGCGGATTGAGCTCCAGGCCGACCAGGAACAGCAGCAGCACGACGCCGAACTCCGCGAAGCTCAGCACGGCCTCGGGCCGGGACACGAACGCGAGGCCCCAGGGGCCGATCGCCATGCCGGCGACGAGGAAGCCGAGCACCGAGCCCAGTCCCAGGCGCGTGAACACCGGCACCACGAGCGAGCCCGCCGCGAGATAGATCAGCGCCTGCTGGAGAAACCCGTGCTCGTGCATGGCCTTGCTCCGAAGGTTCGACGGACGCTGATTGTAGAATCCCACGCATGCCCGCCCGCGCCGATCCCGCCCAATACAAGCTCGGCATGCGCAATCTCGCGGGCGCGGTCAACATCATCACCAGCACGAGCGGCGGCAAGCCCAGCGGCATGACCGCGACCGCGGTGTGCTCGGCGGCCGCCGAGCCGCCCACGGTGCTGGTGTGCATCAACCAGCTCACCGCCACCCACGGCGCGATCGCCGAATCCGGCGTGTTCTGCGTCAACGTGCTGCGCCACGAGGACAAGGAGCTCTCGGCGCTGTTCAGCGGCGCCGGCGCGGACCAGGCTCGGGGCGAGGGACGCTTCCGCGCCGAGCAGTGGACCAAGCTCGCCACCGGCGCACCGGTGCTCGAGGACGCGCTCGTCTCCTTCGACTGCCGCGTGGTCAACCGCCTGGTGCACGGCACGCACACCATCTACCTGGGCGAAGTGCAGCAGCTGCGCATCGGCCGCAAGGGCAAGCCGCTGCTGTATTCGGACGGCCAGTACGCCAAGCTCGCCTCGCTCGCCCACGGCGAGCCCTTGCCCGAGGGCCTGGACTACTGGGGTGAATAATTGACGCGCGAGCCGCGCCAGGACGCCCCGCGTCCTCCTTCCGGGCTGTGGGAGCTGTACCTCGGATTCCTCGCCATCGGCGCGAGGTCCTTCGGCGGCGTGCTGCCCTGGGCGCACCGCGTGCTGGTGGAGGAACGGCGCTGGATCGCGCCGGCGGATTTCGCCGAAGTGCTCGCGCTGTGCCAGTTCCTGCCCGGGCCCAACGTCGGCAACGTGTCGATCGTGCTCGGACGGCGCTGGTTCGGCCCCGCGGGCTCGGCGGCGGCGTTCCTCGGCCTCATGGCGCTGCCGCTGGTCTGGGTGTTCGCGCTCGCGCTGCTCTATGCCGAGCATGCCGCGTCGCCCGGCGTGCGGGCCGTGGTCACGGGCGTGGGGATCGCGGGCGGCGGCCTGTTCATCGGCACCGCCTGGAAGCTCGCGCGGCCGCTCGCGAAGAAGCCCTGGGCGCTCGCGCTCGCGGCCGCCTGCCTCGGTGCCCTGGCCTTCGGCCGGATCTCGCTGTTCTTCGTGCTCCCGGTGGCGGCGCTGGCGGGCTTCGCCGCCGCGCGCAGGGACCTGCTGTGATCCCAAAGCTCGCGTTCTATTTTGCGCTGCTGTCGCTCGTCTCGGTGGGCGGGATTCCGTCGGTGATGCCGGAGATGCAGCGGGTCGCGGTGGAGGTTGAGGGCTGGATGAGCGCCGCCGAGTTCACGCAGGTCTTCGCGGTCGCGCAAGCGGCGCCCGGCCCGAACGTGCTGGTCACCGCGCTCGTGGGCTGGAAGGTGGCGGGCATCGCCGGCGGCCTCGTCGCGCTCGCCGCCTTCTGCGTGCCCGCGGCGGCGCTCAGCTATTCGGTCGGCGGCCTCTGGGACCGGATGCGCGACGCGCCCTGGCGCAAGGCGATCCAGCGCGCGCTCGTGCCGATCACCGTGGGCTTCGTCGCCTCGGGCGGCTACGTGCTCGCCACGCCCGCGGGCCTGGACTGGCGCGCCGCGGCGATCGCCGCCGCGAGCGCGACGGCGATCGCCGCCACGCGCATCAACCCGCTGTGGTTCCTCGCCGCGGGAGGCGCGGCGGGCTATTTCCTCTTCTGATTCGGAGGCCGCGATGTCCGGACCCGTGTACGCGCTCAACCTCTTCAACGTCGCCGACCGCGGCGAGTACCTCGCCTACTCGAAGCGCTCCTACCAGGAGGTCGTGGCCCACGGCGGCAAGGTCGTCGCCCTCGGCAAGTTCCGCGAGGCCGCGAAGGGCGACATCAAGCCCCGCCAGGTGCTGATCCTGGTCGAGTGGGCTTCCAAGGAAGCGTTCGAAAGCTACCGGGACGACCCGAAGCTCGCCGACCTGCACCCGCACCGCGAGAAGGGCGGCGGCGACTACGTCTGGCACCTCTTCGACAAGCTCGAGGACCTGCGGCCGGTCCTGAAGTAGCGCGGAACGCCTCGCTCCCGCGCTTACGATCGCGGGACGCCCGCGGCGACAAGCGCGGCGCGGATGTCCCGCAGCTTCGCCTTGACTTGCAGCGCGTTATCGCGGCCCATGCGGATCAGGATTTTCTGGCCGGCCGAGGCCGCGTCGAGCGCCGGATCGGCGAATTCATAGAGCACCTTGGGGCGCGTCAGCTTCACGGGGCCGGCCGGTTCGGGCGCGGCGAGCAGGTCGTCCATCGCCTCGATCAGGCGGTCGTTGAAGTAGCGGCCGGGAAAGCCCAGCTCCTGGTACGCCTGCTGAAAGAGAGGGTAGGCGCGCACGTACGCGGCGACGAGCGCGCTTGCGTCGACCGCCTGAAGCGCGCGAACGTAGGGCGCGTAGCGCGCGGCGTTTTCGGCCGCGATCGTGCTCTCGTCGCCCTGACCCGCCACCCGGAAAGCGCCGGGCACCGGCATCGCCGCCAGGGTGCGCCGGGGCGCGCTTCGCCGCGGAAGGTTGTCGACCGTGGCGACGATGCGCCTCACGATGCCGCTCGGATACACCAGCGCTTCGAACGCCTCGCGACCGATCAGCGCGACCAGCATCCTGCGCAGCAGCGTATCGCTCTCCGCAAGCGTGGGCAGCGACGCGGCCTCGGCCGGCGGCGGCAACGGGTGCAGGATCGCCGGCTGCGCCTCGTTTGGCGCCGCGGCCTTGGTGGCCGGCGCGGCCGCGGCGGGAGGCTCGGGCGGCGGCGCGGGCGGCTGCGTTTCGAGTCGTCCCAGGAAAACCCACGCGATGCCGCCGGCCGCGGCGCAGCCCGCGATCACGAGCAGCGCATTGCGCGTGAAAGCGTCGCGCTCGGGCCTCCGGTACGGACGATCCTCCGGGGCAGGTGCCATCGCGGCGCCCGCGCTAGAGCGCCTTCTTCCAGAACTTGCGCTCGCGGGAGGCGAGCAGGGGCACCGCCTCGGCGATGTATTTCTTGAACGCCGCGCCCGCCTGGTGCGCCTCGAATGCCTTCTGGTCGTCGTAGATCTCGTACAGCATTACCTTGGTCCGATCGTCCGGATCCACGAGCACGTCGAAGTGCCGGCAGCCGGGCTCGCCGCGCGCGGCCTTGCCGTTCTCGACGACCTTCTTCATGAAGCTGTCGACGTTCTCGGGCTTGATCTGAATCGCCACCTGGAGCACCAGCATCGGGTCATCTCCTTTTTTGCTAGCATTTTGCGAAATCGAGGCGCCAGTCTAGTCGGAATGTCCGCAATCCACGAGTCATTCGAGCGCGCGGAAGGCCTGCAGGTCGGGTCGGACCGCGCGTTCGGGCTGCTGTTTTCCCTCGTCTTCGCCCTCGCGGCAGCCTGGCCGGTCCTCTGGGGCAGGCCGCTGCACGCCTGGGCCGCGGCGCTCGCGCTGGCGACGCTGGTCGCCGCGCTCGCGTTCCCTCGCGTCCTGCACCCGGCCAACGTGCTCTGGATGCGGCTCGGCGCTCTGCTCGGCGTGGTCGGCGGCTTCGCAGGCCTCGCGCTGCTCTACTACTGCGCTTTCCTGCCGACCGGCCTGCTGATGCGCCTGTTCGGCAAGGATCCGCTGCGGCGCGAATTCGCGCGCGGCGCGGCGAGCTACTGGATCGAGCGCAACGGCGAAGAGCGGCGGCCGCGCGGCATGCGCGACCAATTCTGATGCTCGGCTTCCTGAGGGAATTCATCGCATTCCTGAGGGCTCGCAAGAAGTACTGGCTGATTCCGGTGTTCGCGATGATGCTGCTGCTCGGCGCGCTGCTGGTGCTCACGAAGGGCTCGGTGATCGCGCCCTTCATCTACACGCTGTTCTGAGTGCTGATCCTCGGCATTTCCGCGTTCTATCACGACAGCGCGGCGGCGCTGGTGCGGGACGGCGAGGTGATCGCCGCGGCGCAGGAGGAGCGCTTCTCGCGCCGGCGCCACGACGCGGGCTTCCCCGCGCGCGCGATCCGCTACTGCCTTGAGGAGGCGGGAGTCGGGCTGGAGGAGGTCGGCTTCGTCGCCTTCTACGACAAGCCGTTCCTCAAGTTCGAGCGGCTCGTGGAAACCTACCTGGCCTACGCGCCCCGCGGCTTCGCCTCTTTCCGCATGGCGATCCCGCTCTGGCTGCGCGAGAAGCTGTTCCTCAAGGACCTCATCGCCGCGGAGCTGCGCAAGATCGCCCCGGCGGCGGACTTGCGCGACCGGCTGCTCTTCGGCGAGCACCATGTGAGCCACGCCGCGAGCGCGTTCTTCGCTTCGCCGTTCCCGGATGCGGCGATCCTCACCATGGACGGGGTCGGCGAATGGGCGACCACCTCGTATGCCGTGGGCGCCGGCAACCGCATCGAGATGCGCCGCGAGCTGCACTTTCCGCACTCGCTCGGCCTGCTGTATTCGGCGTTCACCTACTACATCGGCTTCAAGGTGAATTCCGGCGAGTACAAGGTCATGGGCCTCGCTCCCTACGGCGAGCCGCGCTACGCGCAGCGTATCCTCGATCACCTGATCGACCTGAAGCCCGACGGCAGCTTCCGGCTCGACCAGGGCTACTTCGACTACTGCGTCGGGCTCGCCATGACCGGGCCGCGCTTCCACGCGCTGTTCGACGGTCCGCCACGCTCGCCCGACGCACGTCTCACGCAGCGCGACATGGACCTAGCGGCCTCGATCCAGGCCGTCGCCGAGGAGGTCGTCCTGCGCCTCACGCGCTCGATCGCCGCCGACTCCGGCCAGCGCAACCTGTGCCTGGCGGGCGGGGTGGCGCTGAACTGCGTGGCCAACGGCAGAGTCTTGCGGGACGGGCGCTTCCGGCGGCTGTGGATCCAGCCCGCGGCCGGCGATGCCGGCGGCGCGCTCGGCGCCGCGCTGTCGGCCTGGCACCTGCACGCCGGGGGCGAGCGCGCCGCGCCCGCCTTGCCGGACGGCATGCGCGGCGCCTTCCTGGGCCCGGAATTTTCCCAGCCGGAGATCGAGCGGCGCCTGGGCGCCGCGGGCGCGCGCTTCGAGGTTCTGCCTGAAGCAGCGCTGCTCGAGCGCTGCGCACGCGACCTCGCGGCGGGCCGCGCCGCCGGCTGGTTCCAGGGCCGCATGGAATTCGGCCCGCGCGCGCTCGGCGCGCGCTCGATCCTCGGCGATGCGCGCGCGCCCGGCATGCAGGCGACGCTCAACCTGAAGGTGAAGTTCCGCGAGTCGTTCCGCCCCTTCGCGCCGGCGGTGCTCGCCGAGGCCGCCGAAGACTGGTTCGAGCTCGGGGTGCCGAGCCCCTACATGCTGCTGGTGGCGGACGTCGTCGCGCGCCGGCGCAAGGCGATGACCCCGGAGCAGCAGGCGCTGTTCGGCATCGACCGGCTCAACGTGCCGCGCTCCGAGATTCCCGCGGCCACGCACGTGGACTATTCGGCGCGCGTGCAGACGGTTCACCCCGAGACGAACCGGCGCTTTCACGCGCTGCTGCGCGCCTTCCGCGATCTCACCGGCTGCCCGGTGCTGGTGAACACGAGCTTCAACGTTCGCGGCGAGCCGATCGTCTGCACGCCCGAGGACGCTTTCCGCTGCTTCATGGGCAGCGACATCGACGTGCTCGCGATCGGCGACGCCTATCTCGTCAAGGACGCGCAGGATCCCGCGTTGCGGCGCGACTACCGGTCGCAATTCGCGCCGGACTGAGGGCAGGCGAGCGCCGCGGCCACGATGCCGGCGATCGCGCGATGGCCTTCCGCGTTGGGGTGGCCGTCGTGGCTGACCCCGTAGGGCTGCGCGCCCGCGTCGAGCCGCGCGCGCAGCGCCGGCAGCGCGTCGAGCGTCTCGATTCCCGCGCGGCCGAGGAATGCCTTCATGCGCGCCCAGAGCTGCGCCTCGTTCTCCAGCAGCGCGCGGAAGGCCGGGCGCCCCTGGAAGGGGCGCGAGCCGAACACCGTCTCCTTGGTGGGGATCAGCAGCACGATGAAGCGGACCTTGCGCGCGGCCGCGCGCTCGCGCATCTCGAGGATCGCCCGCAGCGCGATGTGCAGGCCCTCCTCGATGCGCGGATCGGCGAGGTTGAGCGCGGTCAGCCGGTACTCGGAGGTGAGCACGGTGCGCCGGAGCCCGTCGTCGAAGAGCTCGCAGAACGCCGGCCGCGCCGCGGCGAAGGCCCTGGCCGCGCGCCAGTCGGCCTCCCGGTTCGTCTGCGGCGACGCCATGCGGCGCTGCGCATCGTGCTTCGCGGTCGCGAGCACCGAGAAGATCATCGAATGCCGCGCGAGAAACTCGCCCGCGCTTTCCTCCGGCGGCGGAGCAGCGCTCGAGGCGGGCGGCGCGCCCAGGTAGTAGCCCCGCGCGACGATCGCCTCGAGCGTCTCGGCGGCCTCGGCGCGGCGAATGCGCTCGCGCGTTGCCGCGTCGCCGCTGCGCAGCTCCGGAAGCTGTCCGCGGTTGTAGACGATCGCGTAGCTGTCGTACAGGTCGTTGCCCGCATAGAACGCTTCGATGACGACGCCGGGCCGAAGCGCCATCGCGGTGTCCCACAGCAGGAGGCTGTGCACCGGCCCGTAGCCTCCGTAGGCCATGTTGTAGACGTTCTTCCTCGTGAGCGAAGCGACGAGGCGCGGCCAAGGCTCGTCGTCGGCCACGTTCACGCCGTAGGTCTGCGAATCCCCGAGCGCTACGACCTCGGCGCGCGCCGGCACCTCGGGATTGCGGAATCCCTGGCGGTCGTGGCCCGGAAAGCCCGGATTCGGCCGGGCGCCGAGCTTCGCATCGGGAATGCCGGGCTCGTCGGAGACGGCGACGTACAGAAGTCGCAGGCCGAGCTCGACCGCGCCGAGCGCGAGCAGCGCGGCGAGCACCGTGAACAAGATGTGCTTGACGTTCAGAGTGACGCGCATCGCCTTTGCTACAATTCGCCCCCTCCGCGCCCGTAGCTCAGTTGGATAGAGTACTTGGCTACGAACCAAGGGGTCGGGAGTTCGAATCTCTCCGGGCGCGCCATTCCAATCAAGAGCTTGCCACCGCGCAGGCTCTTTTCATTTCCACGCATTCAGCGCGCGCCTGCGCCATGCATCAGCAGGTCGGCCATCTGACCGATCTCGTACTCATCGTTCCAGGCCGGATCGGGCTTGAGGGCGTGGCGAATGAGGAAGTAGCCCAGGTTGATGCAGTGGATGACGCGCGCCAGGCTGTCGATATCGATGTCGGCGCGCACCTTGCCCTCGCCCTGCATGGTGCGCAGGCTGTCGCGCATCGGACCCCAGACGCGCTCGCGCCAGACCGTCTCGACGCCGTCGCGAAGCTCGATGTTGTTCGCAAGCTCGAGCAGGAACGTCCCGACGAACTGCGGATTGCGCGCCAGCGCCGTCAGGCGGCCCCTGGTGAATAGCGTGTACCACGCCTTGAAATCGGCGCTCGGCGTCCGCAGCTGCTCGTTCATTTCATCCCAGGCGCGCATCAGCCCGCCGCCCAGCACCGGCGGCAACAGGACGCGCCGCACCAGGTCCTTCTTCGAGGGGAAGTAGCGGAACAGCGTCTTCTCGGTGACGCCGGCGCGGCGCGCGATCTCCGCCGTGGTCGCGCCGTCGACGCCTTTCCTGGTTATCAGGTCCATCGCCGCCGTCACGATCGCCCGCTCTTTTTCGGTGGCCGGCTGCATCAGCTTCCGCGCCTCCTCCTCAAAATCCTTCAAAGTCAGTGGCTTACGCTTGCGCATGGCCGGGTTTCTCGTTTCGGTATAGTGACCACTTTACTTTAGCTCGATGCAGGTATAGTGTCCACTATACCATCAGGAATCGGGAGGAATTGCCATGAAGAGGAGCTTCCAGTTCACTCCCAACATGCGATGGCCGTCATGAAACCAGTCACTTATAGCCGAGTAGCCGCGACTGTCTTCGCGTTTTTCGCGCTGGTGCATGCTTATCGCCTGATCGAACCGTTCTCGATACAGCTCGGCTCGCACTCCGTCCCGGAGGGCGCGTCGTGGATCGCCTTACTCTTGGCGGCTGCCCTGAGCGTGTTGGGCTTTCGCGCCAGGGGATGAGGCGGATATCTGCTCTTAGCCGCAAACTGACATGACCACTAACAACCCCACGGCGGTCCTTCGACGCATCCGAGCATGAACGTTTCAGCATGGCATTGGTTAGTAGTCCTAGTGACGGTGAGGTTGGAATGAGCTCGCAGAGACGGGTGTCGGGAACCGCCGTGCAACGAACCATTGCCCTCCTGGGCTCGGCGGTTTTCTTCGTGGTCGCCCCATGTACGCTGGCGGGGCTCGTTCCATGGTCGATCACGGCTTGGCGACTCCAGCCGCCGTTCCTTGGCCTGGAGCTGACGCGCGGCCTCGGCGCGATATTGATTCTCGCAGGCGTCCCTGGGCTCGTTGACGCATTTGCGCGTTTCGCGCTGCAGGGTCTCGGCACCCCCGCGCCCATCGCGCCGCCCCGGAATCTCGTGGTGACCGGTCTTTACCGTTATGTGCGCAATCCAATATACGTCGCGGTCGTTGCCATCATCCTGGGTCAAGCGGTGCTGATGGGCGATTGGCGCCTCATCGTCTACGGCGCGCTGCTCTGGCTCTTCTTCCACGTCTTCGTCGTGGCGTACGAAGAACCCACGCTCGCGCAGACGTTTGGGAGAGAGTACGAGGCGTTCCGCGCCGCCGTCCCGCGCTGGATACCGCGGATGACCCCATGGCGGTCGGAATGACTAACGGAACGTCCGCTTTGGGCCGAAAGCGGACATTGGGCGACTCTCGAGGCCCAAGGGAGAGGTAGAGTCTCTATCCAGTGCCCAGATTCATCCAGTTTGGCGCGCCAATCACTTCGAGGGCTCAGGTATGGCTGAGCTCTTTCTTCCTGCTTCCCGTGTAGTTGTCCATGATCAGGTTGAAGCTGATCGTGATGCGCTGCTCCTGCGACAGGTTCGGGTGCACGTAGTGCTGCACGGGCGAGGGCCACATCAGCAGCGTGCCCGCGTCCGGGCGCACCGTGTGCGCGGGGCGCGCGTCGTACTCGGTGCCGGCGGTGATCATGTCGGCGCCGGTGCGCGGGTCGTAGAACGAGATGCAAGCCGGCTGCGCGCGCGGATCGTCGACGCTCGCCGGGGGCGGGGGCACGCGCAGGTAGTAGGTGCCGCTCAGGTAGGAGCGCGGATGCGTGTGCGGCGCGTGATGGTCGCCGTAGCGGTTGATGTTGTACCAGGAGAAGATCTCCCAGGAGAGCGGCCTGTCGACGCCGTATTGCCGCAGGAAGGCCTTGGCGGTCTGGTTGATCTCGCCCTGCAGCCAGCGTACCGCGGGACGTTCGGCGGCGAAGAAGTTCTGCTCCTGGTAGCGCGCGGTATAGTCGGCTTCGCGGGCCTCCTGCTCGGCGATGTACGCCTCCAGCCCCGCGTTCTGCTTCTCGAAGCCCGGCAGCCGGCGCTTGATCAGCAGCGTCGGCCAGATGCCGTTGAAGACCACGCGCGGCGCGGCGCTCACGGCGTGCGCGCTCCGGGGCCGCCGCCCAGCTCGATGCGCAGCGCGACCCGGATCCAGGGAGCGCGCGCGAGGTGGACGCGGCTGCAATGGCGCAGGTAACCCGGCCACAGGATGAGCTGCCCGGCCACGGGCGCCAAGGTGCGCGTCTCGACCAGGTTCGGATCGCCATCGATCGCGAGCGCGTTGAAGCCCACGCGCGGGTCGAGCAGCGTGAGGTGGCTCGCCGCGCAGTCGCTGCGCAGGTGGTCGAGCTCCGGCGGCGACGGCGCGTTGACGAAATACAGGCCCGCGAGGAACGCGCCGGGCGCGTTGGCGAGCTCGCGGTACTGGCCGAAGCCGAGCGCCTCCAGGCGTCCAATCGGCCGCCAGGGCGGCGGCGCCTGAACGCGGGTCTTTTCGAACCATTGCCCGACGGCCTCTTCGATCCACTCGCGCAGCCAGGCGACGGCGCCGTGATCGATCGCGAACAGGTCGCCGGCAATTCCGGGCGGAGCTGCGAGCTCCGCGAGCGCACGGTTTTGCGCCTCGGCGTCCGGCAGCTGCAGCTGTCCGATCCACGTCGGCCAGAGCGGGAGGATCTCGTCCTGCGCGGTCGCGCTCATCGGCCCCATATCTACCACAGGGCAACGGCGCGCGGACCCGGGCATCGATCGGCGTAAACTGCGGGCATGGCGGCAGGCCGGATCTTGCGCGGGAGCCTGATGGCGCTCGCGATACTCGCGCTGGGCGCTTGCGCGGCAATGCCCGGACGGGAGCCCCTGCAGGTCAGCGTGGCGGGAATCGAATCGCTGCCGGGGCAGGGCATGGAGCTGCGCATGCTGGTCAAGCTGCGCGTGCAGAACCCGAACGACGCGCCGCTGGACTACGACGGCGTGTACGTGAAGCTGGACGTTCTCGACAAGACCTTCGCCACCGGCGTCAGCGACGAGCGCGGCAGCGTGCCGCGCTTCGGCGAGGCGGTGATCGGCGTGCCGGTCACGATCTCCGTGCTGCGCGTGGCGCTGCATGCGCTGCACATGCTGGACGGCAAGCCGGTCGACAAGGTGCACTACAGCCTCGAGGGCAAGCTCTCCGGGCCGGGCTTCGGCTCGACGAGGTTCCAGTCGAAGGGCGAGCTGACGCTTCCCGAATAGGCGCTGCCGGCGCCTTCGTTTGACTGGGGTCAAGCGAAGCTTGGGCGGACGTCCGATCATCGTGCTCTGCGCAACACCAACCGACGGGAGCGGACTATGAAGACCGAGAGAATTCTTGCGGCGCTGGCCGCGACGCTTGTGCTGGCCGTGGGCGCCACGGGCGCCTTCGGCGCGATGTCGCAGAAGGACAAGGACAAGGCGCGCGCCGGGATCGCCAAGATCGAGCGCGACACGCTCGCGCAGCTGTACCGGCTGCAGCCCGGCGCGAAAGCCACCGTGGAGAAGGCGGCCGGCTATGCGGTGTTCAGCAATTTCGGCGTGAAGATCCTCGTCGCGGGCAGCGGCAGCGGCAAGGGCGTCGCGGTGTCCAACGGCTCGAAGAAGCGCGTCTACATGAAGATGCTGGAGGCGCAGGCCGGCCTCGGCTTCGGCATCAAGAAGTTCCGCCTGGTCTGGGTGTTCGACAACGACAAGGCGCTCAACGAATTCGTCAATTCGGGCTGGCAGATCGGCGGGCAGGCGAGCGCGACGGCGAAGAAGGGCGCCAAGGGCGAGGCCTACACGGGCGCGATGTCCGTGGGTCCGGGCGTGTGGGTGTACCAGATGGCGGGCGACGGGCTCGCGCTCGAGCTCACCGGCAAGGGCACCAAGTACTACAAGGACGACGACCTGAACTAGCGAATCGCAATCTGCGAGCCCGCGGCGGGAGGCGTGCAGTTGTAATAAGCCGGATTGAAGGTTAAGTTGGCGACCTAGACCGATAAGAGAGGACCTATGACCTCCGCCTGGCTCCTGGGTACCGCAAGCCTGATGGCCACCACTGTCGCCGCGCTGCTGCTGTTCCTGTACCTGTGGAGAGCGCCCCGGCTCGCCGACGCATGGCAGTCCCCGGAGGGAAGGCTCGCCTATGCGAGGCACCAGCGCAGGCTCACCGTCAGCGTCGGGCTGCTCGCCGCCTGGCTGGTCGTGCAGGGCGTCGCGGTCATCGTGCTCTAGGCGCCGCCCGCGGAATATCGCCCGCGGGGCGGGTGTTCGCCCTCCGTCAGGTCGTGGAGGGCATCGTGGATTCCCTATTGAGAGCGGTACTGGTTGCTGCGCTGCTTTTCGCGCCGGGCGCCCGCGCGGCCGGCGGCGGCCCGGACGATTCGATCGGCCGCGGCGCGCGGCCGGCCGACCCGGCGATCGAGGCGATCCAGGCGGCGGTGGCGAAATCGGATTGGCCGCGCGCGCGCGAGCTCGCGCGCGCGAGCGTGGAGAGGGACCCGCGCAATGCGGACTACCACAACCTCTACGCCTATGCGCTGCGCATGGGGGACCGGCCCGAGATGGATCTCGTGTTCCGGCACTACAACGAAGCGCTGCGGATCGATCCCAAGCATCGCGGCGCGCACGAGTACCTCGGCGAGGCCTACCTGCAAACGGGGAACCTCGAGCGCGCGAAGCAGGAGCTGGGCGCGCTCGACGAGCTGTGCTTCCTTCCCTGCAAGGAGTATTCGACGCTGAAGCAGGCGATCGCCGACTTCGAGGCGAAGCAGGCGCGCTAGGATTTCTTCGCCGCCGCGGGCGGCGGCGTGAGCCCGAGCACCGCCTTCACCGCGGTCACCAGCACGTCCGGCTCGAACGGCTTGGTGATGTAGCCGTCGGCGCCGCCGTGCAGGCCCTTGAGCACCGCTTCGCGCGAGGCCTCCGCCGTCAGCATCACGACGGGCAGCGTCTTCAGCACCGGGTGCTCGCGAAACCGGGCGAGCAGGTCGAATCCGTTGGCGTCCGGCAGCTGCACGTCGAGCAGGACCAGGTCGGGCATCGGCGTGATGCGCAGCGCGGCGAGGATGTCGTCGCGCTTGTAGGCCGCGCGCGCATGGAAACCTTCCATCACGAAGTAGGTCCGGATCAGCTTCTGCAGGTCGGGATCGTCATCGACCACCAGCACCGTAGGGCGCCAGCCTTCCTTCGCCTCGCGCGCATCCGCGCGCTTGGCGATGCGCACGTAGTATCCCTTCTTCTTCAGGATCGCGGTGCCGCCCTCGGCCTCGGGCGTGGCCTCGGCGAGGCTGCTGAAGAAGCCGGCCGGCACCGCGATCGTCGAGAAGCCCGATCCCAGCGCGTCGGACTCCGGCTCCACCGTGTTGACGATCATTTTCGCCGCGAGCATCTTCTTCAGCGAGGCGTCGACGTCGGCGCGCGTAGCGCCCGGCACGCGCTGCGCGATCTGCGCGACCGTGGAAAATCCGTCGAGCAGGATCAGCACTTCCAGGTCGGCGGTGGTGAGCGCGGTGCCCGGCGTCTTCAGCTCGGCGTTGCCCTTGCCGGTAATGGCGTAGGCATCGTCGTCGGAAACGGCATTGAGCCCGGATTTTTTCACGCCGGGCATTCTATGCCTGAGCGCCGGGCCGCACCGTCAGGCCGCCGCAAGGCAGGGGCGCGGGAGGCTGCTCAGTTCCCCATGTAGTGCGCCATGCGCGCGGCCGACTGGCGCTCCAATTGCGCGTCCCACCGGTCGGCGATGTCGTGCCGCCAGCGCCGGTCGAGCCAGTAGGCCTGCATTTCCGGGGTCGCGTAGCGGCTCTCGGTCACTGGGTGCTCTTCCGAGAACGCCACGCAGCCGCCGAGCGCCGTCAATCCGAGCGCGGCGAGGGCGACGAGCAAAAAGTTCTTCATGAGAAACCTCCCTAACAAACAACTATAAGCCATTATCCGCCAAGTGATCCTGCCCTTCAACTACTGCAGGAAAGCGCCGAGCAGCCGGCCCGGTGGCGGGCCCACTCCGGGCGGCGCCCGGCGAGGGCCTCGTTTTCCGGCTGCGCATCGTAGGGGCGCGCGAGTACGCGCATCAGTCGCTCCAGCGGCGCCGTGTCGCCGCGCTCCTCGATCGCGTCGATCGCCTGCTGGGCGAGGTAGTTGCGGAAGACGTACTTGGGATTGACCGAATTCATGCCTGTTTTTCTTTCACTCTGGGAAAGACTTTCCCGGGAAAGACGGGAAACATAAAGCGCCAACCATTTGTCCAGTCTTTCGATCGGAATATCGCCGTAGTAGGCCGGCTTGAGCGACTCGACGCTGGGCTCGTGCAGGTTGCGGAAGAAGATCGTGAAGTCGGTCTCGGCCGCCGCCAGCAGCTCGAACAGCCCGCCGACCAGCGCGTCGTCCTCCGCTCCCTCGAGCGCCGCCAGGCCGAGCTTGGCGGCGAGCGCGCGCTTCCAGGCATCGGCGAAGGTGTCCGCGTAGAGCTCCAGGCCCGCCACGAACGGCGCCTTGTCCGGCACGAGCGGCAGCAGCGCCTCGGCCAGGCGCGCGAGGTTCCACTGCGCGATGTGCGGCTGGTTGCCGTAGCAGTAGCGCCGTCCCTCGGCGTCGGTGGTGTTCGGCGTCCAGGCGAGGTCGTAGCCCTCCAGCCAGCCGTAGGGGCCGTAGTCGATGGTGGCGCCGAGGATCGACATGTTGTCGGTGTTCATCACGCCGTGCACGAAGCCGAGGCGCATCCAGTCGGCCATCAACAGCGCGGTGCGGCGGCAGATTTCGTGGAAGGTTTCCTGAATTGACCTCTTTTCAAAATAGTCTTCACAAACGAAATCGGCGAGGCGGCGCAGTGAATCATGCTCCTCGTGCGCGGCAAAGATCTGGAAATTGCCGAAGCGCAGAAACGAAGGCGCCACGCGGCACACGACGGCGCCGGGCTCCTCGCGCGGGTGGCCGTCGTAGAACATGTCGCGCACCACCGGCTCGCCGGTGGCGACGAGGCTGAGCGCGCGCGTGGTCGGCACGCCGAGCCAGAACATCGCCTCGCTGCACAGGAACTCGCGCAGCGAGGAGCGCAGCACCGCGCGGCCGTCGGCGCTGCGCGAGTAGGGCGTCTGGCCCGCGCCCTTCAACTGCAGCTCCTGGCGGCCGCCGCCGGGCGCGCGCAGCTCGCCCAGCGTGATGGCGCGGCCGTCGCCCAGCTGCCCGGCCCAGTGGCCGAACTGGTGTCCGCCGTAGCGCGCGGCGTAGGGCTGCATGCTCTCCAGCACGCGATTGCCGGCGAGCACTTCGAGCGCCGCGGCGTCGCCGCCGGGGCGCGCGAGGCCGAGCAGCGCCGCGCAGTCCTCCGACCAGGCGAGCAGCCGCGGGGCGGCGACCGGCGTCGGCAGCACGCGCGTGTAGGCCGCCTCGCGCACCTGGCGCGGCCGGTTGACGAGAACCGGGTCGGCGGGCAGCGCGCGCACGAACGCGTTGTCAAACGCAACGTCGCCGAGCGGCCGCAGCCCGGCGCCGCCGGGCGCGTCGTCGCGCTTCGTCGCCGGCGCGCGCATTCGCTCAGCCGCGCTTCAGGACCGCGCGCACCTTCTCCGAGTCGACGGTCAGCTGGTCGCCCTGGATCGCGAACTTGAAGTTCAGCAGGTAGTCGCCCTTGTTGACGATCAGCGTGTTGTCCACCACGCGGTAGTTCTCGCGGTCGGTGGTCTTGCGGCCGTCCTTGTTGACGGTGTGGGTCGTCAGCCAGCCGTCCTTGCCGAAGCTGAAGGTCTTCGCCTTGAACACCTCCTTGCCGGTCTTCGGCGACCAATCCATGAGGCGCCAGGTCGTGCCGGCGAGCGGCGCGGTATCGCTGCCGTGGCTGCCGCTCGGCGACTGGGCGCTCATCTCCTGCGCCTTCTTCTGGTCGGACTCGTTGCCGACGATGTAGCCGATGCCGGTTCCCACCGCGGCGCCGATCAACGCGTCCGAGCCGTGGCCGCCGATGACGCCGCCCGCGATCGCGCCCAGGCCCGCGCCCCAGGCCATGCCCTTCTTCTTGCCGCTCGTCTGCGCGCCGGCCATGCCGGCCACCGCCGCGATCAGGATTGCTGCCAGGATCTTCTTCATCGAAACCTCCTTAGTCTGCATAGCCGGGATTCTCGCGGTCGAGCACGCGCATCATCGCTTCGAAGTAGAGGCGCTCGCGCTCGGCGCGCGGATGCCGGTCGTCGGGCGCGGGCGCCTGCACCTGCCGGATGATGTCCTCGGACAATATCTCCAGCGGCCGGCCGGTGCTCATCGCCAGCACCTGCGCGCGGCAGACGCGCTCGAGGAAATGGATGCGCCGATAGGCCTGCGCCATGGTTTCGCCCACGACCAGCACGCCGTGGTTCTTCATGAACATCACGTGCTTGTTCCCCATGAGCTTCGCGAGGCGCTCGCCTTCCTCGAGCGTGTCGGCGGTGCCCGCGTAGGTGTCGTCGTACGCGACGCGGCCGTGAAAGAAGGCCGCGGTCTGGTTCGCCGGCAGCAGGCGGTTCTCCTTCAGCATGTTGAGCGCAAGCGCCCAGGGCTGATGCGTGTGCAGCACTACTCGCGCCCCGGTGATGCGGTGGATCGGCGCATGGATGCACTGCGCCGAGAGCTCGCAGAGGCCTTCGCCCTCCAGCGTCCGGCCGGACTCGTCCCAGACGATCAGGTCGCTCGCTCGCGCCTCCGACCAGTGCAGGCCGAACGGCAGGATCAGGTAGCGGTCGTCGCGTCCGGGCACGGTGACCGTGAAGTGGTTGTCGATGCCTTCCTCCAGCTCGTGCAGGCAGGCGAGCCGGTGCGCGGCCGCGAGGTGGACCTTGGCCTCCCGCAGCGGGTCGGCGGCGCGTTTCGGCGACAGCCTGTGCACGGACATGACGGATCTTTCCTTATTCTCGGCTAGAGGCATATTATCCCCGCGCCGCCTCCGCCCCGGGGAACGGCAAAACCGGGAAGACAACATGGCCAAACGCTACGCGAGCATCCTCGAAACCATCGGCAACACGCCGGTCGTGCGCATCAACCGCCTGGCGCCTGCCGGCGTCAATCTGTACGTCAAGATCGAGGCCTTCAACCCGCTCGGCTCGGTTAAGGATCGCCTTGCCATCGGGGTCATCGAGGCCGCGGAGAAGTCCGGCCAGCTGAAGCCGGGCCAGACGGTGGTCGAGGCGACCAGCGGCAACACCGGCATCGGCCTGGCCATGGTTTGCGCCGCCAAGGGCTATCCGCTGGTGGTGACGATGGCCGAGCCCTTCAGCGTGGAGCGCCGCAAGCTCATGCGCTTCCTCGGCGCCAAGGTGATCGTCACGCCGGCGGCCGAGCGCGCCGTGGGGATGGTCAAGAAGATGGAGGAGCTCGCCGCCGCGCACGGCTGGTTCATGCCGCGCCAGTTCGAGAACGAGGCGAATCCCGACTACCACTCGCGCACCACCGCGCGCGAGATCGTCGACGCCTTCGCCGGCGAGAAGCTCGACTACTGGGTGACCGGCTACGGCACCGGCGGCACGCTGAAGGGCGTGGCGCGCGTGCTGCGCAAGGAAAGCCCGAAGACCAGGATCATCGTCTGCGAGCCCGCGGATGCTCCGCTGCTCGGCAGCAAGATCGAGCAGACGCGCAAGCCCGACGGCACCCCGGCCGCGGCGCACCCGAGCTTCAAGCCCCACCCGATGCAGGGGTGGACGCCGGACTTTATTCCGAAGCTGACGAGCGACGCGGTCGACATGAAGGTGATCGACCAGTTGCTGCACATCGCGGGACCGGACGCCATTCGCTGCAGCAAGGAGCTGGCCGTCAAGGAAGGCATCTTCGTCGGCATCACCTCGGGCGCGACCTTCGCCGGCGCATTGAAGGTGGCCGCCGAGGCGCAGAAGGGCTCGAACATTCTGTGCATGCTGCCCGACACGGGCGAGCGCTACCTCAGCACGCCGCTGTTCGCCGACGTGCCGGCCGACATGACGGAGGAGGAGCTGAAGATCGCGCGCTCGACGCCGGGTGGCCAGCTCAAGCCGGCCTAGAAGTTGAGCACGTAGCGCAGGAAGCCGCTGTGCGGCGTGTACTTGTCGTACAGGCCGCGCGCGCGATAGTTGGTCTCCTTCGTGTTCCAGTAAAGGCGCGACCACTTGCGCGCCTTGCACTCGGCCACCAGCCAGTCGATGAGCGCCTTGCCGACGCCCTTGGCGCGGGTCTTCGGATCGACGAAGAGGTCCTCCAGGTAGCACACCGGCGTGAGCGTCCAGGTGTTCTCGTGGATCACGTAGTTGGCGATGCCAATCACGCCATCCGATGTCGTCTCGGCGACGATCGCGTGCACGGGCGAGGCGGGGTCCATGATGCGATGCCAGGTGTGCTCGGTGACCGGCCCCGAGAGGTCGCGTTCGTAGAAGCGGCAATAGCCTTCCCAGAGCGCGTCCCACCGTGCGCGATCGCGCGCTTCGATCTTGCGTATCGTGGCATTCATCGGTCTAATCCTCGAGTTTGGGAGGGAAAATACCAGTGGAGGGGGACGAGGTCGAGACCACGATCCGCGAGGACACGCAGCGGATCGGCAAGTTTGCGCTGATCGAGCGCCTCGGCAAGGGCAGCTCGGGCACGGTCTACAAGGCGCTCGACACGTTTAGCGGCCAGGAGGTCGCGCTCAAGGTGCTCGACGCGAGCCTGTTCCAGGGCGAGGGCCTCAACGCCAAGAGCCGCCAGCAGTTCATGAACGAGGCCTCGCTCGCCGGTCGGCTGCAGCACCCGCACATCGCCGCGATCCTCGAGGCGAGCATCGACGAGAAATCCGGTTACGTCGCGGTCGAGTACGTGCCCGGCGGCGACCTGTCGAGGGCGGTGCTGCCCGACGGCCTGCTGAAGGTGGAGGACGTGCTCGAGATCGCCTTCAAGTGCTGCGGCGCGCTCGACTACGCGCACCGGCTGGGCATCATCCACCGCGACCTGAAGCCGGCCAACCTGATGATCGCCGAGGGCACGCAGATCAAGATCGTCGACTTCGGCGCGGCGCTGCTGACCAACACCCAGCACACGCAGATCCAGGACGTCGGCACGCCGAGCTACATGTCGCCCGAGCAGGTGCGCGGTGGCGGCCACCTCAGCTTCCAGAGCGACATGTTCTCGCTCGGCGTGGTGCTCTACGCGCTGTTCACCGGCCAGCGCCCGTTCACGGGCGACACGGTCACGCAGCTGCTGGTCAACATCGTCGAGAAGGACCCGCCGCTGCTCACCGAATGGCGCCCCGAGCTCGACCGCGAGCTGGACCGCATCGTCCTGCGCATGCTGCGCAAGGACCCCGCCAAGCGCTACCCGAGCTGGGCCGACCTTGCCTTCGACCTCGCCGAGATCGGCCGCTTCAGCGTCTTCGCCAAGGAGATCTCCGATCGCGAGAAGTTCACCGCGCTGCGTGGCTTCCAGCCGCTGTCCCGGCTGAACGACGCCGAGATCTGGGAACTCGTGCACGCGAGCTACTGGGTGCGCGTGCCGGCCAACACCACCATCGTCAAGGAAGGCGACGGCGGCTCGGAGCTCCTCTTCCTCGCGCACGGGGAAGTCAAGGTGGTGAAGGCCGGCCGCCTGCTGAACGTGCTCCGCTCGGGCTCCTATTTCGGCGAAATGGCGCACGTGAAGCTCGGCAAGATCCCTCGCCAGGCCACGGTGGACACGCTCGCCGAGTCGTTGATCGCCGAATTCCGGCCCGGCGCGATGAAGAAGCTGTCGCTCAACTGTCAGCTGCAGCTCTCGCAATCGCTGCTCAACACCGTCGTCGACCGTCTGGCCTTCGCCGACGAGCGCATCGCGCACGCCTGAGCGGGGGGAAAGCCCCCGTTTCGCCAAATCGGTCACGCGCGCCCGCGCGTAGAATGCTTACACTTTCTGACATGGGTGCGGTGGAAATGTCAGCGGTCGTCCAGGGGTCGTCGCCGTTCAACGCGCTGCTGTTGCAGTGCCGCGATCTCGCGTCCCGCGACCTGTCGCAGGCGGTCGACGCCATGCTCGCGGGCGCCGAGGCCGCGCTCTCGGAGCTCGCCGTCAAGACGCAGGACCGCGAGGTGCAGAAGGTCTACGCGGCCGCCAAGGACCTCGCGCAGGCGAAGCGCGCGGAATTCGGCGACCAGTTCCACCAGCGCTTCCTGTCCGAATTCAATCATCGCAGCAACAAGGCCCGCAAGATCAGCGGCAATTTCGCGGACTTCGAGGTCACGTCGGGCGGGCTGTCGCTCGTCGCCGACGACGACCTGGAGGAAACGCTCAAGTTCAACGAGATGGCCGCCAAGCTGCGCCGCATGTGCGAGGACGAGGTGAACGCGCTCGATCAGCGCGTGGGCGTGCTGCTCGGCGACGCGGAGCTCGCCGCGGAGGACAACCCGCTGGGAGCGCAGGCCGTGCTCGACGCCTACAAGCACGCCTGCCGCGCCGTCGCCGAAGGCGTCGAGGTGCGCGCGGTGTTCCTGCGCCTGTTCGACGATCTCGTGCTGGACGGCGTGCGCAACGTCTACAAGGCGCTCAACGACCTGCTGGTGCAGAACGGCATCCTGCCGAAGATCCGCTTCGGCGCGCCGAAGAAGAACCCGGCGAAGAAGCGCAAGGTCAAGGACCGGGACGGCGTCGAGACCGAGGTCGACGAGTCCTCGGCCGAGGACATGTTCTCCGCGCTGAAAAAGCTGCTCGGCGGCGCGGGCGGCGGCGCGGGCGCGGGCACGGGCGTCGGCGGCGCGCCGCTGCTGCAGGGCGCGGAGCTGCTGGGCTCGCTCACGCAGCTGCAGCTCGACGGCCTCGCGGCGCTCGGCGCCGGCGCGAAGCTGCCCGAGGGCGGCGCGGCCGGGACGGCGAACATCCTGCACGAGCTGAAGACCTCTAGCGTCGGCGCCAGCATGGGCCAGATGGACGCGGTGACGCTCGACATCGTCGCGCGCCTGTTCGACCAGCTGTTCGACGATCCGAACATCCCGCTGGGGGCGAAGGGCCTCATCGGGCGGCTGCAGATACCGATGCTCAAGGTCGCCATCGCGGACAAGGAGCTGTTCTCGAAAAAGGACCACCCGGCGCGCGCGCTGCTCGACACGCTGGGGGAAATCGCGATCCGGCTGCCCGGGGACTTCAACACCGACAGCAGCCTCTACGGGCACCTCGAGGCGATCCTGCAGGAGCTGATCGGCGGCTACAAGGACGACGTGGGCATCTTCACCACGGTGCGCGAGTCGCTCGTCGCGCTGATGAAGAAGCAGGACGAGCGCGTCGAGACCGACGCGCGCGAGAAGGCGCAGCGCGTCATCCAGGAAGAGGCGCTCGCGGTCGCCAAGGCCGCGGCGCAGGCCGTGGTGGCCGAGCGCGTGCAGACGCACCCGCTGCCGGGCCCGGTGCTGGAGTTCATCATCGAGCAGTGGCTGAAGCTGATGATGCTGATCCACGTGCGGCGCGGCCCGGGCAGCGACCCCTGGAACCGCGCGATCGCAGTGATGGACGACCTGATCTGGAGCGTGCAGGCGAAGGATAGCGTCGAAGACCGCCGCAAGCTCGCGGCCATGGTGCCGGGCCTGGTGAAGAGCCTGAGCGCCGGCATGGAGGCCGCGGGCCTCGAGCACGAGGTGCGCGAGCTTTTCCTCGACGAGCTCATGAAGCAGCACACGCGGGTCATGACCGCGCCGAAGGATGCGCCGCCGGCGGCGCCGAAGGCGCCCGCGCCCGCGCTCGACTTCACGAAGAACATCTCGATGCGCAACCCGTTCGGCGCGGGCGAGGTGCAGGTGGGCGCGGTGGACGCGGACCTCGGCAAGGAGGGCGGCGGCCGCTGGGATCCGACCAATCCGGACAATCTCACCGTCGGCGACTGGTTCGAGTTCAAGGAAGGCGAGTCGCGCCGCCCGGTGCGGCTCATCTTCGTCACGCCGCGCAAGACGCGCTTCATCTTCTGCGACCGCGGCGAGAAGGACTACATCGAGTGCACCCGCTCGGAGATCACGCGCCGCCTGCGCGCCGGCGAGGCGGTGATGATGGACGAGACGCCCGAGGTGCCGTTCTTCGAGCGTATCCTGGGCGGCGTGCTCTCCAAGATGCGCGGCGCGCCCGCCGCGGCCTAGCTTTTCAGGCGCAGCTGGCCGAGGAAATCCCGCTTGCCCACGGGGACGCCCTTGGACCGCAGGATGTCGTAGGCGGTCGTGGCGTGGAAGTAGAAGTTCGGCAGCGAGAATGAAGCCAGGAAGCCGAGCGCGGTGAAAGGCAGCCTGCGCTCCCTGAATTCGAAGACCACCTCCGCGCTTTCGTAGCCGTTCACGACGTCCGGAGCGAGGCTCTGCAGCGTCTGGCGCGCCTCCGCGACGAGCCCCTGCAGCGCCGGGTAATCGTGCGCGGGTAGATCCTTGGGCGGGGAGAACTTGCCGCGCTTGATTCCCTCGATGGCGCCGACCGAGTGGTGCACCAGCGACTGGATCTGGAAGCGGAAAGGGAGCATGTCGGGGTATAGCCGGGTCTCGACGATCTCTCCGGGATCGACGCTCTTTTCCCGGCAATGGCTCAGCCCCTTGTCGAGATAGCCGGCCACCGCGCCGAGCGTCTGCAGATAGCTGGTCACGCTGATGTCATAGAGCGAGATCGTCACGGCAGCTCCTCAACTTTTCGAAATGCGTTTCATTGTGCACGGTATCGGCTTGTTGCTGACATTCATGTCAACGACAGGACGATTAGAATAGCGAAAGTGCGGCGCGTGGTCGCCAAAAGAACAAGCGGGGACTAACGATGAAAATCCAACATCAAGGCTTTACGCTGGTCGAGATCGCGATCGTGCTGGTGATCATCGGGCTGCTGCTGGGCGGCATCCTGAAGGGCCAGGAGATGATCAACCAGGCGAAGATCAAGAACGTGGT
>Ga0335082_10001362_pt1 | contig 26044 bp, 17 predicted proteins | sample Lox_Sample_41_FD_206718 | JGI IMG/M metagenome (GOLD analysis project Ga0335082, IMG submission 206718) | Soil microbial communities from Loxahatchee National Wildlife Refuge, Florida, United States - Lox_Sample_4.1 | ecosystem: Environmental > Terrestrial > Soil > Wetlands | place: USA... | reverse complement strand
ACCCCACGCTGTTGGCGCGAATCCCCCGCGAAGAGTTGGAGAGCCTGCTGCGCGGCTACGGGTGGACGCCTTACTTCGTGGAAGGTTCGGAACACGAGAGCATGCATCAGGCCATGGCAGCCGCGCTGGAGCATTCCGTTCTCGAGGTCAGACGCCACCAGCAGGCGGCCCGAGACAAGGGCGAAACGACCCGTCCACGCTGGCCCATGATCGTGTTGCGATCTCCGAAGGGTTGGACGGCGCCGAAGGAGGTGGAAGGGCACAGGTTGGAGGGCTTTTGGCGTGCGCACCAGGTGCCGCTGCCCGATGTTAAGAAGGATCCCGAGCAGCTCCGAATTCTGGAAAGTTGGATGCGTTCCCAACGCCCCGAAGAGCTGTTCGACGGCGATGGCAGGTTCGCTGCAGAGGTCCGCGAGCTTGCGCCGACGGGTGCGCGCCGCATGAGTGCCAATCCTCATGCCAATGGCGGGCGCCTGAAGAAGGCCCTGCGTCTGCCCGACTTCCGCGAATATGGCGTGAATGTTGACAAACCAGGTCAGATGCAGGCTGAAAACACCCGCCCGCTGGGCGTTTTCCTGCGGGACGTGATGAAGCGGAACATGAACAACTTCCGCGTCTTCGGTCCCGACGAGAACACCTCGAACAAACTCGATGCGATTTACCAGGTCAGCAAGAAGTTCTGGATCGAGGAGTTCTTTCCCGAAGACCTGGACGGTGGCGAACTCTCACCCGACGGCCGCGTGATCGAGATGCTGAGCGAGCACACCATGGAGGGAATGCTGGAGGGCTATCTCCTGACGGGCCGGCATGGATTTTTCTCCACCTATGAGTCATTCGTTCACGTGATCGACTCCATGTTCAACCAACACGCCAAATGGCTCGAGATTTGCGACCATTTGTCGTGGCGAGAGTCGATTGCGTCGCTGAACCTGCTGATTACCTCGACGGTATGGCGACAGGACCACAACGGCTTTACTCACCAGGACCCCGGCTTTCTGGACGTGGTGGTTAACAAAAGTGCCAACGTGACGCGTATTTACCTGCCGCCTGATGTCAACTCGCTGCTCTCCGTTGCTGATCACTGCCTCAGAAGCGAGAACTACGTCAACGTGATCGTCTGTGACAAGCAGACGCACCTTCAGTACATGACCATGGACGCGGCCATCACTCATTGCACGAAGGGCATCGGGATCTGGGACTGGGCCAGTAACGATGAGGGAGGCGAACCTGACGTGGTGATGGCTTCGGCAGGCGATATTCCGACCCAAGAGGCCCTGGCTGCGACCGTGCTGTTGCGCGAGGAATTTCCAGACATCAAAATCAGGTTTGTTAATGTGATTGACCTGTTCAAGCTGCAGCCCCGGAACGAGCATCCTCACGGGCTCCCAGACCGGGACTTCGACTCCTTGTTCACCATGGACAGGCCGGTCATCTTCAACTTTCACGGGTATCCCTGGCTGATTCATCGTTTGGCATACCGCCGTCACAACCACGACAACATGCACGTGCGTGGCTATAAGGAGAAAGGGAACATCAACACACCTTTCGAGTTGGCGATCAACAACAACATCGACCGTTTCAGCCTGGCGATGGACGTGATCGACCGGGTTCCCAGACTCCAGAGGATAGGTGGCCATGCCAAGGAGCGCTTCCTGAACCAGCAGATAGAGTGCCGCAACTACGCGCATGAACACGGGATTGACAAGCCGGAGGCTGCCAACTGGACGTGGCCGTACTAGGCGCGACGGTTGTTCTTTATGATGGGTGAGACTCGCCCAGGATACAGCGAACCGTATCCCGTGCAATCAAAAGCTCTTCATCGGTCGGGATCGCATATGCGAGCAGGCTGGAGTCTTCGCTGCTGATTTTGCCTTCGCGTCCGACCATCTCCTGGTTCGTTGAGCCGTCTATTTTCAGGCCTGCCCACTGCAAGCCGTTACAGATCTGGGCCCGGATTTTGGGCGAGTTCTCGCCGATACCACCAGTGAAGACGATGGCATCGGCCCCGCCCATGCAGGCCAGGAAGGCCCCAATGTATTTGCGGGCGCGATAACAGAACACGTCGATGGCCAACCTCACCCGCCGGTCGTCGTGCTCCTTAAGTTCGGATTGCAGCACCCGCATGTCGTTCGTCAGTCCCGAGATGCCGAGAAGTCCTGATTGGGTATTGAGGAGCGTGTCCACTTCGGATGCGGACATACCTTCTTTGCCTCCGATGAGGTTGACAATCGCGGGATCGATGTCGCCCGAGCGCGTCCCCATAACCAGGCCCTCGAGCGGCGTCATTCCCATGGACGTATCCACGGATTGTCCGGCGCGGATCGCGGCGGCAGAGCAGCCGTTTCCTAAGTGAAGGGTGACGATGTTGGTCTGCTCGCGGTTCAGGCCGCGCAGCGCGCGATATCGGAAGGCAACATAACGATGCGAGGTCCCATGAAAGCCGTAGCGGCGAACCCGATGCCGCCGGTACAGGTGGTACGGCACGGCGTATAGATAGGCCACCTCAGGAAGGGTTTGATGAAATGCGGTGTCGAATACGGCGACCTGTGGAGTCCCTTTGCCGAAAAGGGCGCGGGATGCCAGGATGCCTTTGACGTTGTTGGGATTGTGCAACGGTGCAAGGTCAATGCAATCTTCGATGCCCTTCAAAACGTTGTCATCGATGACCGCGGATTCCTTGAACAACTCGCCGCCATGCACCACACGATGTCCGACTGCGTTTATGTCGCCTGAGCTTTGTATTGCTTCCACCTGCGACTGGTCGGAGACGATGTATCGAACCAGATAATCAAGGGCGGAGGAAATGTCCCGCAGTGGCGCCGTGAACTTCTGTCGCGGCTGATTGCCTGACTGAAAAGTGACAATCGCTTCACCGCCGATGCGTTCAACCTCACCCCTGCAGAGGCGTTCGTCCTGATAATGCTTGATGCGGTCGAGGTCTGTCGCAATGATCTGGAACTTCAGACTGGAGCTTCCTGAGTTCAGTACAAGGACATTCATGCCGGGGGCCTCCGCGCTCATATGGCCCCAAGATACATTTGCGAACCAAAACTTGGGAAATCGTGCCTTAGGACTTGTTTCAAATTGTGCTGTTCTTTCTCAACATAAGCCCCCCTGCAGCCTTTACTCATGCTGGGTAAAAGTTTCCTCACTGGCAACGCTTCCAGAAAGTCTAACCATCCCACGGTCATGCACATAGGTGGTGGCACTGGCATTGCAATTGGATTCTGCTGGCCGTTAGACGGCACCCAGGCGCCAAGGGTCTCTACGCCCACTTCGTTGGCCACAGTCTTAGGACGACTAGAACGGAGGACAATTATGAAGCGGATACTTATTCTTGGAATGCTGATTGGTCTGCTGACCAGCGTCGGTTTTGCGCAGCGTGGGCGGATGGTTACTCCCGCGGCAAGAATGCCGGCTCCCAGCGCCAGGGTTACACCTGACGTCGGAGCAGTTGCGCCCAACGCAAGAATGGCGCCGAATGCGATAACCACTGCTCCAGTGCCCCCCAATGCCAGAGGCGTTACACCGATCCCCCCAACCGCGACAACAGTGGCTCCGCGCGCGACAACCGTTGCTCCTAACGCGCAGACCCCCGGCAGTCATGCCACAAGTGTCAATCCAAATGCGATAACCATTCCTCCCGAGACAGTGACGCCTAACGCAAGAACGGTCAATCCGAACGCTCAGCAATAGCGGTGGAAGCGCTTGGATCGAGCACAGGGCTGGCCTTTGGCCGGCCCGATTTTCACTCTGCGCATCTTACATCGAGAGGAGCTGTACATGCCTCGACGTGGTCAAACTCGATTTGTTTCCTCTTCGGTCATCGTCTTGCTGTTGTCATTGCTGCTGTGGGGGTGCACCAAGAGGCAGGACCAGAAGCTAGAAGCGGCGTCGAATTCTGAAAATCTAACCTCACCAGCTCAGAATGGAGCCGGATCCGACAACAGAAGTTCGAATGCGCAGGCGGGTCCCTTCGCGAATGCTTCAGCGGGTACTGGCACGCCAGGCACTAATGAGCAAGCTTCCCCCCAAATAGCCATGATACCGACGGGGACGCCAATCACAGTTCGTCTCCAGCAGCGTCTGTCGAGCGCGTCAGCAGTGGCGGGCGAGCGCTTTGAAGCCGTGATTGACGAACCAATCGTAGTCGGAGATCAGGTCGTCGTGCCTGTAGGATCCCTTGTAACTGGACATGTGGTGATGGCACGCCGTTCCGGGCGGCTGCGCCATCCCGGTAAACTCGGGCTGACTCTGGATAGCGTGACCGTCGGACAGCAGAACATTCCGCTCGCTACAACGAACGTTGTGGCGAGCGGCGCCTCGCACAAGAAGCGAAACCTCGCTTGGATCGGTGGTGGCACTGGGGGCGGCGCACTAATCGGGGCTCTCGCTGCGGGTGCTAAAGGAGCCCTCATCGGCAGCGGTATTGGGGCGGCTGCGGGCACGACGACCGCGTTCATAACCGGCAAGAAGAAGGATTTTGCATTCAGCAGCGAGCGCCGGCTACGTTTCCGCCTGGATCGTGACGTAAACGTGGAGGGTTGAAACGCCGTGTTCGGCTAGCGCGGTAGGCTTTCTCTCGCTCGCCAGGCGGTTCAGCGCTTTCGCTTGCGGACAAGGAGATCAAAACTCACCACGCCGTTCTCGTCGCGGATGGCCTGGAAGGTGTACTCGCTGTTGATGTTGTACTCAAATTGAATGACCTGCTGCGCCGAACGGGTGAGGTTCGTAATGTAGGTGAGGGTTACGTTGTTGGACACCTGCTGTTCAACAGTAAGGCGCGCATTGGGATTGTTGTCCGGTCCCCCAACCGCCGGATTGATTCTGATCGAGCTCACGCCAAAAAGCTTTTGCATCCGGTTGGTGACCGTCTGATTGATGGCTTGCCCGAGCAAGGCATTCGACGCGCTTTCGGCAAATCCGAACTGCGGGGTAGCCGCTACGGAGGTGTCGTATTGCGTGCGTCCAAACGCGAGAAGGGCGACAATGTCTTCGCTAGAGAGAGGTGGGTCGGAACGATAAGTGGTGGTCAGCTTCTCCAGGGTCCCATGCAGTCCCACCGTGATGTCATAGTCGCGTACGCGAGTGGTGGCCTCGACATCAAGTACCGGGTCAATCCGCAGGGGGTCGGTGAAGGTGATGTCGCCACGCTCCAGGTGGTACTTGGTGCCTTCAATCTTGAGATCGCCCTCGGCGATGTTGATGCGTCCCAGCATTACCGGCCGGGCCGCGGTACCGCGCAGCCGCAGGTCCACTCCACCAGACAACTTGGCCAGCGAAGTCTGCACCGTGAGCTCCGGCGCGGAGAGTATGCGAACGTCAAGGTGCAATGCGTTTAGCGGCGACCTCGGATTGGGCACCGTCGAGGGCCCTGCCTGGGCCAGCGCCAAACTCAAGTCGGACGAAGGAATCTGGGCAAAGCGTGTGACCGTCACTTCGCCGCTAAGGTAGGCGTTCTGCAGCGTGCCGGCCAGACGCAGCGACTGGTCGGAGGTCACACTAATCCCCGCATAGCGGAAGCGGATTTCGCTTCCGGTTCCGGTGAGATCGAAGCCGATGGTTCGTCCGTAAGTAACAAACCCGCCAATGGTCAGCAACCCGCCACCGGTCCGCGCGGTTAAATGTTCGACTTCCAGGCGGTCCTGGTTAAACACGAAACTACCGTTGATATCACCGAGTCCAGCGGGCAGGTCGATCATGGACAAGCCGGCATGAATGATCTCGATGCGGCCGTTCATGCGCGGGTTCGCAGCCTCTCCTGCAACACTGATGGCGATGGTTGCCTTGCCGTACGAGGTGACATCGGGATCGAGCGTATGAACCAGCTTGAGGTTGAGACTGCCATCGGCACGCAGATCGAGTCGGGGCTCATCCGCGAAGTTCGTGCTACCGCTCAACGAGAGACGAGAGTCTTCGCTGACCAGCGCACACCGCTGCACCGAGAGCAACCCACGAGCCAGGCGTAACTCGACCGGTCCATCGCTGGCGATGGCAACTCTTGCCACCTCAACCTTGAATGCGTCAATCTTGAAATCACCGCTCAACAGCCGCGGCTGCTTCAACGGTCCACTCAGCGTGGCTTGGCCCGCCATCGAGGAGTGCCCGGTGATTTGTCCCTTGATCTCGGTTCGCAGGAAAGGATCGATGTCGAGATTCGAGAACTGCATGGCAATGTTCGCCGGGAGATCACCAGACAACTCTACGGTGCCGTCGAGAGAGAGACTTGCCTTGGGGAAGTTCGAATACGCCGTGAGCTGCAACTGTTGTCCGTGGGTCACGGCGTCGGCGGTAAAGCCACCGACGGGGTCGCCGTTCAGGACCAGCTTGGTTACTTCAAGGTGGCCGTCGATTACCGGCTCCTCGAGCGTGCCCGATCCCTTCGCGGTAAACCGCGCCAGGCCCGCAGTTTGGAGGTGGGCCGTTTGAAGCTCATTAATCTCCGCCAGGTCCAGGCCATCGCCGGTCAGGTCAAAGCCCAGATTCTTATTGCTGAGATTGTAAGCTACAGTACCAGTAACAACGCCACGGGCGGCCTGCAGGCGGATGTGGTCGAATTCCGCCCTTTGGTTCGCAAACGCGAGGTTCGCGCTCGCTGAGTTGACGGAGCGACCATATAGCTCTGCGGCATTCAACGTGAATTGCCCTCGAGCCTGCGGATTTCCCTCCGTGCCAGAAGCCTCCAGCGTCGCGGTGAGCGCACCCTGCACCGGGTAATTAAGACCGGCCGCGCGCTGCAGCTCTGTCACGTCCGCGTTGCGTATTGCGGCCTGCAGTTGGAAGAGCGAGTCCTCCGTGAAGCTGCCCTTCTCCAGCCCCGCCGTCCAGTCGACGTTGAGATGCGCGTCTCCTTCTTGAATGACCGAGTGGTGCAGCGCGACCTTTGACAGCGAGTACTCGACATCGCCCGACAAATGGTCGATGTGAATGCGTCTAGCGGCTACGGGTGGAGGAAGAGCTTCCGCCGAAGGAGGAGGCGCTGGATGCGATGAGGATGCGGACTTGGATAGCGGCGAGTAGACGTAGACGAAATTCGAAGCCTGGATGTGGCCCGCAATCCGAGAATCTGACAGCCTGCCGCTGACCGTGCCGTTGAAGCTGGCCTCGCCTGCCAGTTCGACGGGTGAAGCCGCATAGCCAAGGGCGGTCGCGAATGGTTCGAGTTCCTTCAGGCTGGTGGCAGTGAAGTCCACCTTCAGAGCTTCCGACATTACGCCCAGAGTGCCCGAGGCGTTCAGGTGGGTGTGCGGAGTCGCGAGACTTAAGACAGAAATCTTCATCACTTGTGGGTGAAGGCCGGCGTGGCCCCGCAAGGTCCCGGTCATGGGCAGTTCCCCATTCACCGTCTGCGCCGGAGGAGTAACGTCAAGCGCGAGTTCCGCGTCAGCATTGGCCAGTGATCGGAGCCACGTGAGATCAAGCGTGCCTCTGACCGATCCGACAGGCTTCAACGACCGCAAGGGCAGGGACCTGGTGGAAATTGCATCTGCCAATTCCGCCAGCGATGCCCCGCTTACGCGCAGGCGTGCCGTTCCACGCAGTGGCCCGGGTCCGCTGATGCTAGGGATCGCCGCGGCCGGAGACCCACGGCCGGCAGAATTGTTTCGGGACCTCCTGCGCGCCAGCGTAGAGTTCCCGGCCGGCGTTTGCGCTCCGAGCGTTCCCTTCGAGATCCCAAGGTTGTCGATCGTGACTTCGCCTGTGATTTCGCCGCCCAGCAGGCGTCCGGCAATGCGCGTGAGCGCAAGCCGGTTGTGATCGACAGAGAAATCGGCGCTCGCATTGGTATTGTGCAGGACGGCCCCTTCCTGCAGGTACTCGAATCCGCGGATCGCCAGCTTGCCACGCGATGCCAGTGTCGCCTCGGAATAACTGCCGGAGGCGCTGGCGGTCAGCGTACCTGCGCGGAGTTCGTAGCTCCGCACGATCGCTCCGAGCTGGCCGATGTCCAGTTGACAGTTGTAGGTGAACTCCACGCGTGGATTATCGAAATGGGTGACCTTGCCCTGCGCCTCCAGCGACGACTTCTGCGACGTCAGCTTGAGCGACTTGATCTGCGCTGTGTCGCGCCAAAGAGCGAACTCCATCTCCGCCTGCGCAGGCACATCGCGGAAGTCCTGGTATTTCGCGTCCATCTTGCCGACATGCAAGGTGCCGTCGTAGTGGTGGTCACGCCGGTCATAGGTCATCGCCGCATCAAGGTCTTCGGCGCTGAAGTCCAGGGGTATCGCACGGTCATTCAGCAGGAGCATCCCGCTGCGAAGGTCCGCGCGACTGATCGCCAGGTCGAAGAGTTGCTGCACCGGGTCCGGGCTAGCCCTCTTGACCCTCGGCTCGGGCGCGTTCGTGCTGCCATCGGGATACACCACAAAGTGGATGACAGGTTGCTCGAGCCCTAAATACTTGAGATGGACGCGCGCTTGCAGAACGGAAACGATACGCAGGCGGACGAAAGCGCGGTCGGCGTGTGCGTACGGCAGCTGGCCGGGTGCTTCCCGGCCATGGATGGTCAGATCGTTGGCCTGAAACTCGAGCTTGGACAGGTTCCACTGAAATGAATGCAGATCGACCCGGCCGCCGGTAGCACTTTCAATGGCGGCAGTGACTTTGCGACGTACCAGATCCTCGAAAGCAGGACTGCGCACATACCATACCAGGGCAACAATGGCCATAAGCAACACAACTCCGATGCCCGCCGTAACCCAAAGGCGGGTGTGCGACCGGCGGGCTGTTGTCTGCTCAGGCATATTCAATTGCTACCAGACGCTCTCGGTTCATCGGCCGCGGAATTCAGCGCAGGCAACTGCACGCTGCTGCGAATTCTGGCCTGCTGTCGCAGGTTGTGCAGCCATGCATCCAGCAACTCATCCATGTGCTGCTGGGTGAGCAGTTCACGGATGCGCGGCTCAACATCCTCGAATGCGATCACCTTGCCATCGGCCTTCTGCAGATCCGGCAAGAACTGACTCCTGTAATATCCCTCTACTTCTTCGGGGTGGACGTGAACATTGGGGCGCAGGCGTACCTCCACGAAGTTCATGATCTGAACCTCCACTCGCAGGTGTTCTTTCAGCAGCTCCTCGTTGAGGCCGTAGCCGACAAGCAATTTGTGCCAGCTCTCGTTGTCCCTGCCCTCAGGGAGCTGCGTCCGCAGCTTGGCCACATCGTTCTGCAAGTCCTGCTCTGAGGGTTGTAGATATGCGGCATCAATCATCTGCGCCTTTAACAACTGGCGGTCGATGAGCCGCTGCAAGGCGGTCGCCCGGTCGGCATCGGTTGCCTGCGCAATTGGTTTCCGCTGCATGAATAGCTCGTAGCACAGGGCTTCGTCCCAGTCGCTCAGAAAGATGGGTTTGTGGTTTACGGTGACGACGACACCGTCGACGACCTCCCCGCCAACAACCGGAATGACCACCGCCGGCAGCAGGAGGAATGCGCACATTGCAAGTTGGAGAGTTCGTTTCATCAGAATGTTTGTCCAATGCTGAAAAATACGTTGATACGTCGGAGCGATTCCACCGTGCCTTGCTCTTGAATGGGGTACCGCGTCGGATTGAAGTTGTAGCCGAGATCGAACCGCACGGGTCCTACCGGCGTCTTGTAGCGAAGGCCCATTCCGACGGCCTGCGGGTTGTAGCTAAAATTGCATGGCACGGGGCTGTCGCGCGGAGAACAGGCTGCGATCGAGGGCTGATGGATGCGCAGCAGGCCGCTGGCGATCTCGCTGGGCGTGGCGAAGACGTTGCCCATATCATGGAAAAAAACCAGGCTAAGGTTGTCACCCGCGTAGGGTAGAGGCACGGGCGGGGTGCGAATTTCCAGGTTGTTGACGAACAGGCCTTCGCCGCCGATGGGATATCCGGTTTGCTGGTCGCGCGGGCCTGCCTGGTTGATCGAAAAGCCCCGCAGCGAGTTGCCGCCGCCGGCGAAGAATAGTTCCGGCAGGGGAACTGACGTGGCTTCTGGTGGCAACTTTTCTCCGGGTGGCACGGTCAGGAAGTTGTTGGCACCGTATGGATGAAGAATTCCAATCTGCGTATTCCGCGCCAGCACCCACCGCTTCTTGAATGTGTAGTAGCTCGAATTCTGCAGCAGCACTTTGCCGAAATTCGCTTCTGAGCCTAATGCGCCGGTGGCCAGACCCAGGTCCACGATGGTATAGCTGCCCTTATGTGAATCGATGGGGTTGTCTCGGGTGTCCCGCAGGTATGTGAAACTGGGAATCGCCAGGCGCACAGGCTTCGTGTACAGCGGTATTAATGTCGGATCAATCACAAGGCTGTTGGGATCAATCGACACGCGCTGCCAGCTCAAGCGGTAAATCAGAGTTGTTCTTCGGCTGTATTTTTGTTCTGCCGAGAGCGTTCCCGACAACCTTTCCGAGGTGAAGGTGTTCACGTCGGCTGCGTTGTCATAAAACCCGGTCACATTGAAGCGCCACTTCTCGCGGTGAAACAGCCGCGGCGCGTCATAGCTGATGAGTCCGCGGCGCACCAGCAAACCGACCCGGGCGCGGAACGTGAGCGTTTGGTCACGGCCAAACATGTTTAGACGCGTGACTTCCAATACTCCGTTCGGGCTGATCCCGGTTTTTCCCTGCGGATTGCTGGTGGTGGGAATGTTGCCGGTCGCGAACTCAATGCCACCGCCGTAGCGAAAGGTCCACCGCTTGGCCTCCTGAAGGTTGAACAGGACATCTTTGGAGGGCTCCTGCCCGTCTGGATTTTGGACTGCCATATCCACCTGGTTGAATAGACCCAGGTCGTAAAGGCGCCGCTGCGAGTCCACCATGCGGTTTTGGCTCAGGGGATCACCGTCATGGATGCGCATCTGTCGGTCCACGATATACGGACGTGTGAACTCAAGTCCGCTTACAATCACGCGGTCCACGAAGACTTGCTGGCCCTCGGTAATGGTGTAAACCACATTCATGCGGTGAGACTGGTCGGGAACCGGGGTCGCCGCCGCTTCAAACTGCACATTGGGGAAGCCCCGGTTGTAGTAGAAAAGGGTGACGTTGTCCCGATCGCCGGCGACAACTGCTTCACTGTATGGCTGGTTGGGAAGCCCGCTCAGTAAACGTTCCAGGCGCTCCTCTGAATAGCTATGAATCCCCACAATCTGCAGGGATTTCACAAGCACCTGCGGACCCTCATCAATCTTGATCACAACAGCGATTTGGTCCTGCTTGCCTTCGTAGTTTTGCTGTACTTCGGAATCGACTTTGACGTCCTGAAAACCGTTCGACTGGTAGAGATATTTAATCGACGCTGCGTCCTCCGTCAGGAGTCTCTGACTGAAGCGGCCGTTTGGCAAAAGGACACTGGACGATTGGATGGTCATGCGTTCGGTGATCGTTTCCCGGTCGAAGTACCGGTTGCCCTCGACCGTGACAGCCGCCAGCTTATGCCGCTCGCCGGGGTCGATGACGTAAAGAATCGTGAGGCGATTCTCCGCCGGTGTAGGGCGGCGCTCAAAGTCCACTTGAGCGTCAAAATATCCCTTAATTTGGAGATAGTCGCGAAGATTGCGGCGTCCCTCATTCAGCAAATCGTCATCGACCGAATTCTCCTGGTAGACCGGCACTAGCTTCTTCAGTTGTCCCTTGTTGATCTTGGCGCCTTCTGTTGTGATCGCGACAGTTGGGCCTTCATCCACCTTGAACACGTAGTTCACGCGGTTGGTTTCCGGCTGATATTGCCGTTCGGTGAGCGAAACCTGTGCTTCCAGGTGATTGTTCTTCTGGTAATTACTGCGCAATCGCTCCAGGGCCCTGGTGACGTTTTCCCGTTTCACCGTGGCGCCAGGCTTTAACTTGGTCAAGCTGTGAACCTTGTCTGGTGGAATGCCTGTGTCGCCTTCGATGGTAACCTCGCCTACACGCGCCAGGGGGCCCGGCACGACGTGGAAGTCAATTGCCATCTGCCGGGTCTGGTCGTCGGATCTGAGCTCATAGGTAATGGTGGACTGGTAGTACCCATTGTCGGCCATCACTTTTTGCATGTGTTCGACCGCTCGCTCCACCTCCTCCCGTGCGAATGGCATGCCGAGGTCAAGCTTGCTGGCATCCACTAACTCATGTGGCCTGGGATCTCCCTTTTTGGGTGTACCGTCCACCTTAAGATCGCCGTAGAAGTAGTTCTCGGTGACATCAAACACGAGGGAAACGTAGTCGGGCTTTGTGTTTTCCGCCTCCACTTGCAGGCTGGCGAAGCGGCCGGTAGCGTACAGCATCTCCATACTGCTACGCAGCCTGCCTCGGTCCAGCGGTTCGCCCACTTGCAACGCCAGCAACTTGCGCAGCATTTCGGTATTGCTGCCGGTTATCCCGCGGAACTCAATGCTGCTTATAAGTTGACCTTCATACTTGGCGAGCGCGCCGACGCTGGCCGCTGGATTCGGTTTGGAAGAATTAAGGTCGTTCTTAGGACTTCCACCCGGCGGAAGATTCTGCGGCCACGCGAGAGAGACGCACAGGGCGCAGAGAGCGATGAACGATGCAAGCTTGTGCGGAGATGGCGTGATGTGCTCCCTCAAACGTTGATCTTCAACCCTGGCTGCCAGACCGCAACTTCTGGCGAACACGGCCTCACGGGCCTGTGGCACACGCACTTGCATCTGCCGCAGTGTTATAGCGGCGATCTACCTCACCACCCAAGAGGACGAGGCTTTGTGTTGTTCCTATAATAAACAAAGGAAGCCTTTCCGGAGCAGGTGGCGCCATTGGATTTCTCGGAGCGTTATTCCCGACAGATTCTCTTTTTACCTATTGGCCCCGAGGGACAGAAGCAGCTTGCCGCCGCTCGCGTCGCGATTGTCGGTTGCGGCGCTACTGGCTCGGCGCTGGCATCGCTGCTGGCGCGCGCCGGGGTTGGTTTCCTGCGCATCATCGATCGCGACTACGTCGAGCCCAGCAACCTGCAGCGCCAGGTGCTGTTTGACGAATCCGATGCCGCCGAATCCCTACCCAAAGCGATCGCGGCCGCGCATAAAATCAGGGCTTTCAATTCAGGTATTACGGTCGAACCACACCCGGCTGATCTGACTCCGCAAAACGCGGAGGAGTTGCTCGGCAACGTCAATCTTCTTCTCGACGGGACGGACAACTTCGAGGCCCGGTATCTGATAAATGATTTTGCCGTCAGCACGGTAATACCGTGGATCTACGCCGCCGCCGTAGCTAGCTATGCCGTTACCATGACGGTGCTCCCGGGTGAGACCGCCTGTCTCGCCTGCGTTTTCCCTGAGTCCCCGCGCGGGACGATCGAAACCTGCGACACTTCCGGCGTTCTGAATTCGGCCGTGAACTTCGTCGCTTCCATCACTTGCACGGAGGCGCTGAAGCTGCTGGTGGGGGCGCGCGACAAGCTGCGGCGCACCCTGCTCTCCTACGATGTGTGGAGCAGTGATTTCGCCGAGATCAGCACCGCGACGCCGCGTTCCGGATGCCGCGCCTGTGACCGGCATGAATATGTGCACCTCTCCGGCGAAGGACGCCCGCACATTACGCTTTGCGGGCGTAACTCGGTGCAGATTCACGAGCGCCAGCGGCCCATCGACTTCGAAGAAGTCACGCGCCGGCTTACTCCGCACGGCCCGGTGCGGCACAACCAGTTCGTCCTCAAGTTCTGGCGCGAGCCCTACGAAATGACCCTGTTCCCGGATGGCCGGGCCATCATCAAAGGCACAACGGACACGGCTGTGGCAAGAAGTCTGTACGCTAGGTATGTGGGATCGTGAAGGAGCAACTGACAACTGACGTAAGAACCAAAACCTGTTCGTCAGAAATTTATCGCGAGCAGCAATCAGTAGCGGACACACCCCCTGATTGCTGGACGCTAATTGCTCGTCGCCTTCGGAAACAACACCGACAACACAACCGATACCACCAGCACTCCCGCCACCATCCCCAGGGCGATCCCGATAGAAGTCTCTACATAGTTCGACGCCAGCATCTTCAAGCCGATGAAGATGAGAATCACAGACAAACCGTAGTGGAGAAAGTGAAACATTTCGATCATGCCGGCCAGCGCAAAGTACAGCGAGCGCAGGCCGAGGATCGCGAACACGTTGGAGGTGTACACAATGAATGGTTCGCGCGTCACCGCCAGCACCGCAGGAATGGAGTCGGTGGCAAACAGCAGATCGGTCGTTTCGACCATGACCAGAACGACTGCGAGCGGTGTAGCGTACCGCACGACCCCCTGTCGTACAAAGAACTTCTCGCCTTCATAGTCTTTCGTCACTCGGAACAGCTTGCGAAAGCCGCGCAAAACGAGGTTCGCTTCAGGATTGATCTGTTTGCCTTTCTGCCTCATCAACTCCACGCCGCTGTAAACGAGGATGGCGCCGAAGATGTATACGAACCAGTGGAAACGGTTCAGCAGCATCACTCCCGCTGCGATGAAGATGGCACGCATCACCAGGGCACCCAGCACGCCCCAGAACAGCACCTCGTGCTGAAGTCTGGGTGGTACCTGGAAATAGCGAAAAATCAGCAGGAAGACGAAGAGATTGTCCACGCTGAGGGAAAGCTCTATGAGGTAGCCGGTGACGAATTCCAGCGAGAGCACGGAATTGGGCCGCGCCCCGCCGACCATGGTGTGCCCGAAAAAGTAAACCAGCACCGCAAAGCAGCCCGCCAGCGTAATCCAGGCCAGCGTCCAGGCAATGGCTTCCCGAAACTTAACAACATGCTTCTGCCGATGAAGCACGCCCAAGTCGAGCGCCAGCATCGCCAGTACGAATAGATTGAACGCCGGCCAGAAGATCCAGTGGGACAACATGAGTCGCAGACGCTATTGTAGCGGGGACGTTACCTAGCAACCAGTGATCAGCATTGACGGCCCAGCCCCAGTTGCTAGTCGCTTATTGCCACATGATGTAATCTAGTCGTTCATCTTCGAACGAAAGGACTCTTCATGACCCGCCAACCCGGCGTTTACGCCACCTTCGACACCAGCGAAGGAACCATCGTCTGCCGCCTGTTCGAGCAGGATGCGCCCATCACCGTCCAGAACTTCATTGAGCTGGCCGGAGGTTCGCGCGAGTGGACGCACCCACACACCCGCGTCAAAGGCAAGACCCCACTTTACAACGGTACTATCTTCCATCGCGTTATTCCCGACTTCATGATCCAGGGCGGCGACCCGGCGGGCACCGGCATGGGCGGTCCCGGCTACCAGTTTCAGGACGAGACCAAAGGCTCACCGCACAAGTTCGACAAGGCAGGCAAGCTGGCCATGGCGAATGCGGGTCCCAACACCAACGGCTCGCAGTTCTTCATCACGGTCGTCGCGACGCCGTGGCTCACCGGCAAGCACACCGTCTTCGGTGAGGTCGTCGAAGGCCAGGATGTGGTGGACAGGATCACCAAAGTCCCGCGTGGCCGCCAGGACAAGCCGAACAAGGATGTCGTACTAAAGACCGTAACCATCGAGAGGGCGTAACTCCGTGCACCTGGATTTGTTGGCGTCCGCAACTCGCTTGTGCGCCGACCGGTGATTCCTGGGGAAGAGGGCACTCGGAGGGTTCACGCGAGAAGCGAAACCTGAAAGCTGACGGCTTGGCTGACGATTCCGCTACTTTAGCAGCTGTTGGAACAGCGCTTCGTACTTCCCGGCCACGGCATCCCAGCGATACAGCCCATCGGCGCGTTGCTTGGCGCGTTGGGCCAACTGCTGGCGCGTGGAGGGATCGTCAAGCAACGCCTGCAGCTTCGCTGTAAGGTCTGCCTCGGACTTTTCATACTTGATTGCGGCAACGCCTGCGGTCTCCGCATTCGCCGGCGTGTCAAGATACAAAATGGGATTGGCAGCAGCCATGGCCTCGATCAGCGCAGGATGTACACCGCCGATCTCACAGGCGAAGACGAAGATGCCGGCATGCTTTTGCAATGCCCAATAGCCATCGCCGTAAACAGCGCCCAGAAAGCGCACGCGCTTGTCGCCGAGCGCCTTCAGCTGCTCAAGGTAATTCGGCTTGTAAGGGTTGTCGCCGACGACGACCAGCGGCCAGTCAGTGCGCACCCTCTGCCATGCGCGCAGCACAAGGTCGGGATTATTCTCCGGCTCGAGACGGCTGACGTACAGCACGTAGCGGCCGTCCTCCAGATCGAAACCGTTAAAGCTGTAGTCGCTGGCTGAACCCTCGGAGCTGGAGTCGCTCTCCGGCGCCTCGGAGCCGTAGCCGATGACGAGCGACTCGCTGCGGTACTTGTCGAGGTAATAGTCGTGAATGGCCTTTGCATCGGTCACGAGCTGGCTGGCGCTGAACGATGACACCCACTCGCAGAAGTGCAGCACCTGCGCGCCCAGGCCTCTCCACTTCTCGCGCTTGCGGTCCAGTCCATCGACGTTCAGGACCACGGGCTTGCCGAACATGCGCGGGATGTAGGCGAAGGGGCTGTTGGCCACGTTGCACAGCAGGACGACCTGGTTGTCGCTAAGGGCGACATGCACGGCGGCGAAGAACGTGCTTACCGAGGTGTCGAGATGCTTCTGGTGCAAGCTGGGAACGATGACGCGGCGCACGCGATGGTCGTAGATGTCGTCGGGCTGCGTGAAGGCCCTGCGGCAATAGACGGTGACACGATGTCCGCGGTCGGACAGGCAAGAGCTGATCTGTTCGGCAAAGCGCTCGAAGCCGCCGTAGCGGTTGGGAATGCCGCGTGTACCGACGATAGCTATTTTCATGGGAGTTGTCTGCACGTCGCTGTTCGCTTAAGGCCCTTAGCCATCGATATGATTGGCTGCTGATGGCCGGGCTTCTGCGGTGACTGCTCTTGGACGATTGCAGAACCACCATAGCAAATCGTGATCGGAAACTCTCCGGCGATACTGAATGATGGCTCTTTTGCGTCGGATGTTGCCAAAGGCGCGGAAGGGATAAGAAATGGCTGAAATCATTCGCCAGTCGCGCACCAGGGCGTAGCCAACCGTCATGAGATCGCGCCACGCAACCGGCAAGAACAAGCGCCAGCAGAGCCAGCCTGAGGCGTTCTTGCCGCGCATCAAGAACCTGTTCTTTACCGAATGCCAGTTGATGACCAGCGGCAGGTCCGCGCGGCGTTCAGGGGTGACGCGTCGCACGTGCCAGGCAACGGCCGCCGGCACGTACAGGCATCTCCAGCCCATCACTTGCGCTCGCCAAGCCAGGTCGGCGTCTTCGCGGAAGGCAAAGAATTCTTCGTCGAAGAACTGGTCTTCCACCGAGATGTCGTTGACGCATTGGCGGCGGAACATTACGGCCGCACCGCTTGCGCCAAAGACATACTGCATGTGGTCGTACTGACCGGCGTCCATTTCCTCTGCGCCGCGGTCGAGGTGACGCATGTTGCGGGTGAAGTAGATCCCGGTCGAATCAATGATGTTAGTCTGATGCGGGTCCGCCGCTGCATCCCAGCGCCGAAGCTTCCCGCAGATGCTGCCCGCGTCGCGATGTGCTTCGCCGGCCGCCACCAACTGGCGGACGAAATCACGACTCAGCACGACGTCGGGATTGAGGCACAGCACCCATTCTCCAGCCGTAGCCCGGATGGCCTGGTTCTGGCCGGCGGCAAATCCACGATTCGAGTCGTTGTAAATGACTCGCCAGCGCGGCCCGGCTTCACGCAGCAGTTTTCGCGTGCCGTCCGTGGAAGCGTTGTCCACGATGGTCACTTCGAGGTCCGGATAATCCTGCTGCCGCAGCGAGGCGAAACACTCGTTCAAGTGCTGCGCGGAGTTCCAGGTGACGATTGTGACCGAGACCATCGGTCTCTAGTATGCACCGCGGCCGGAAAGAACAATGGGAATGGTTTGCAGGAAGATCTTGGCGTCAAGCCACAACGACCAGTTGTCAATGTAGTTGAGATCGAGCTGCATCCAGCGGTTGAAATCAAGATGGTTGCGTCCTTCGAGCACCCAGGTGCAGGTCAGTCCGGGACGCATACGCAAGCGACGCTTCTGCCAGTTCTCGTATTGGTCAACCTCCTCGGGAACAGCTGGGCGGGGGCCGACGAACGACATGTCGCCACGCAGGACGTTCCAAAGCTGGGGCAATTCGTCGAGGCTGAAACGGCGCAGCCAGCGTCCGACCGGCGTGATGCGTGGATCATCGCTGATCTTGAACACCGGGCCGTCCAGCTCATTCAATTGATGAAGCTCGGCGCGCATCTGCTCGGCGTTGTTGATCATGGAACGGAACTTGTAGAGCGTGAACTTTCGTCCCCCGAGCCCACAGCGTGTTTGCCAAAACAGCACGGGACCCGGCGAGGTGATCCTGATCATCGCGGCGATACAGGCCAGCAGCGGCGACAACACAATCAGCGATACGCCCGCGACCACCACGTCGAAGGCCCGCTTGAAGAACAGTCGCAGCTCACTGTCCGGTGCGCTGGACAGGCTGAGCAGGGGCATATGCCGGAACTGCTCCAGGTAGATTCGCGAATAGGAGGCGGGCAGGAATTCCAGCTGGACCCGGGTCTTCACCCCTACGTCGGCGCAATGCTGAAGGACCGGCTCAAGCTGGGCCAGTTCCTGCATGTTGAGCGCAAAAATCACTTCATCGACCACCTGCCTGTGGAGAATGGTAGCCAGGGCCTCAACAGGGAATACGTCATAGCCGCCCAGGTTTGCCGCTGTGGCATCACCGAAGTCAGGATCGATAAAACCGATAAGCCGCAGCCCCATGCTGCGGCTTTCCTCGATCAGCGCTGCGATCTCTCTGGCTCGCTGCCCGCAACCGACGATGAGAAGATAGTGGTATCGCCTCAATCGGTCGCGCATCCAGGAGACGCCGGAGTAGGAAATGGCACGGCCTATCACCAGCAAGATGAAATCGATTCCCCCAATCAGCAGGACGTAACTACGGCTGATGTCCACCCGGCGAAACAGATATAGACCCGCATAGATGACTATCAGCACGATACCGAGCTGGCTGAGGATCTTCAGGACGAGCTCGACTGGATTGCTCAGCTCAAGATCGCGATAGAACCCGGAGAGATAGCCCACAACGGCCCACACGGCGAGGAAAGCGACCAGTAACGGCACGTAGTGGCTGAAAGGGTAGATGACCGGCCACAGATGACTGCTGAAGAAAGGGAAGTGCCCCAGCACACTACGCAACAGGTACGCAGCGACGAAGGCGACGCAGGTCACCCCGAGGTCATGCAGCAGCGTTATTTTGCTGAGAAGCTTGGCGCGTCGATCAAACACAATAACTGCTCTTGGTGTTGGTTGAAGGTTAAGGCTACCAGTCCAGCGGTCGCGGTTCCCGGCTGGAGCACGTCAGCGAAGGCGGCGCAGGGAAACATGGCCCTGACGTTGGGACACTTACTGCACGCTTAACTCTAACAGCATTTCTCGCCTTTACGCCAGTGATGTACGCTACTAAGTAACCTCATGTTGCAACTGTCAAGCTCCCCGCCGGAATCGGGACTGTCGGCGCCGTCGCAACGGATGGCTGCTCAAGATGGGTCAATATACCGTCGGGGAATGTGCCTCGATCCCGTCATCTTCTTCTTTCTCAGTCTATTCGTCGTTCTTTGGCCACACTCCATCAAGGGTTCACAGCATGCCTGGCAAATCGCCTTTGTACTATGGCTGCTGAAGCTGGTACTGGAGCGAAAGCGACCGCTTGGGCAGCCTCTCACGGCGCCTCTGCTTGCGTACGTTGTTCTCAGCGGCATCTCGACGGTATTCAGCCCCGATCCATACCTGAGCTGGGATCGCATGAAGGTTGTTTGCTTGGTGCTGGTCGGGATCGTTTTTACCCAGAACCTGACACGCCTCAGCCAGGTTCGCACTCTGATTTTTCTCTTAATAGTTTCCGCGGTTGCGGCCGCGGCATTTACGGCATGGCAGTACACCTATGGAGTAGGGGTGCGCGTCGCGTATCTTCTCCCCAATTCGCCGCTGGAGCGTGATGCCTACATCCATCGTGACTACATCATCACCCGGATCGACGGACACGACGTGCACACACCCGTACAATTGGAACAAGCCGTGCGTCAAAACCTGGCGGGTAGCATGCTTTACGTTGATTACGTTCGCGGATTCCCGTTTCACAGACATCAGACTGTCATCAGCCGTGAAGGTTTTATCGCCAGCGGGCTAGGCACGCCGAAGCTCCAATTGAAGCGAGGACATCCTTTTCGTGCCCAGGGTACGGTAGGCCATTATGTTGTGTTTGCCGCAATGCTCATGCAGACAAGCTGCATGGCATGGGCGATGCTCCTAAGCGCTCCTGCGCGGCGAGCAGGGCTGCGAGTGTTTCTTGCCTTGGCGTTCGTCGCCCTGGTCGTCGCCATGTTCGCCACCGAAACACGCGCGGCCTTGGGAGGGCTTGCCGCTGGCTGCCTGGTCGCTGTACTGATGTTGGCGGAAGAGAGGTTTCGCCTGTGGGCGATATTGAGCGTAGTCCTGCTGGCGATCGGTGCAGGACTTTGGGTCCACCACACCCGAGGGAAAGGATGGACCGGTGTTCAGGATCCCGGAACTCACTTTCGAACCTTGATGTGGGAAGACGCGCTGCGGTTAATTTGGCAACATCCTTGGGTTGGTGTTGGTATGGAGACAATCCGCAATCATTGGATGGAATGGGATCTGCGCGCTTTCACGCTGTATCACGACCAGAGTCACTTCCACTCGGATACGATCCAGATCGCGGTCGAACGTGGGCTGCCGACACTGGCCGTCTGGGTTTGGTTTATCGTTGGCTATGTCGTCTTTCTCCTTCGCTTGGCAATCCGAGCACGCCACCGAAGCCATTTCGCATTCGGGGTTGTGACGGGTGTTCTGGCGAGCTCCGTAGCCTTTCTCGTTCTTGGGTTGTTGCACTACAACCTGGGAGAAGAGACTCTGGTCATGGGTCTATTCTTCTTTTATGGACTGGCGGTGGCCATCGATCGCATGCTCGATGATCCGAATGCCGTTGACGTCGCGTGAAAGAGGGCCTGAGAGTCGAGATTACGGAGAGACTCGCAACGTGCAAGTTGGCCGATTGCGTCGCCTTGTTGGCGGATGGTGGATTCCCGCGATTCTCCTCGGGCTCTTTGCCCTGCAATCCCTTTGGTTCATCCGGACGCAATCATTCACCTACGATGAACCGGGCCACATCAAGGCTGGAATACAAGCCTGGCAACACGGCCGATTCGAGATATGGACCGATCATCCTCCGCTCGCACGAATCTGGCTGACTCTGCCCATCGCCCGCGCTTCAGTCGAAATAGCATCGGAGCAGCTTCAAAACGGATACCGCGTAACTGCGATGCAGCCCGGCCCGGAGTCGCTTGCCTGGCGCACGCGTCCGATGAACACGCTGCTCGGCGTCGCACTTGGTCTGGCACTGTGGTTCGCCTCGCGCAGGCTCTTTTCTGAGGGCACAGCAAACACGGCCCTCGCGCTGTTTGCTTTCACACCATCCCTCATAGCGCACTTCTCAGTTGTCACCACAGATGGTGTGGGAGCGCTGTTCGTTTTTCTGACAGCATTCCAACTCTTGCGCTGGCACCGCAATCGAAGTCGCGGGCAGACCTTGCTCTGCGGAATTGTTCTAGGCGGGCTGCTGCTGGCCAAGCTGTACACTCCTCCGGAAGCGTTGTTGGTGCTATTACTCATGCTGGTGCTTCACCAACAAGGCGGTCTGAACCCGCTGCGTCAGTGGAACTGGAAACTAATGCTGGCCGCGCTTGGCATCGCGCTGGTGACCTGGTGGTCAGGATATTTCTTCCATGTCTCGCACTTGAAGGTTGTAGACGGTCAAGTGATCGCCAGCTTTCCCAACCGGCCTGTCAAAGTCTGGGCGACGAAGTCAACATCTCAACTCAACCTTTGGTTACCGGGGGGAGAATACTTCGAGGGCTTGCGCGAGGTGGCGTTCAGCAATCGCCGCGGGCGTCCGGCATGGTTCCTCGGACGAATCTATCCCAAGGGAGGAATCAAGAGGTACTATCCCGTCGTAATTGCCTTGAAGTGGCCGACGATCCTGCTTTTGCTGTTCTTCGCCAGCCTGATTCTAGGAGTTCGCAAAACTTGTCGCGCGCCGGGCGACCTGCTGGTGATGTGCCTATTCGCCCTGGTTTTCCTCGGGTTCGCGCTGCAATCCCGTTTTGACATAGGCGAGCGCCATATCCTGCCGCTTTATCCTTTTGCGCTGCTCGTCGCTGGAGGCCTATGGGAGCACGCACGAAAACATCGGGCCGGAGTGGTTCTCGTCATTCTGGCGTTGTGCCTGAACGCAGCCGACGCGCTGCGCTTCGCTCCGGACTACCTCTCGTACTTCAACATCTTCGTCAAGCCGGAGAGCAGCTGGCACCTGCTCACCGACAGCAACCTTGACTGGGGACAAGGCCTGTTGGCATTGCGCGATTACGAGCAGCACCACCGGACCGAGCAGTTGCACCTCGCCTACTTCGGCTCGGTCGATCCCAGTCTATACGGCGTGCGTGCTCTGCCTCTGGGACCCGAAGGGCGCGCAAGTGGCGTGGTGATCGCCGGCGCGACCTGTCTTTCCGGACAAACGCTCGAGAATCACGAGAGCTATCGCTGGCTATGGCCTTATCGGCCACGTCGGGTCCTCGACCACGCGCTGTGGGTGTTCGATATCGACGAAAAATCGATCTCATCCGGGCCTGGGGAGAGTCGGACGCGTTGAGATCGTCGTTACGGATGGCTTTAGCCACCGAGCGACCTGCTTTCTTGCTCACCGTGAAAGCATCATTCTCAGTTTGCAATCTCGTGTTCGGCTGCTCTCAGCCAGCTTTCCAACTGTTCATAGCCGACGACACCGGCCTGTTGAATCACGGGCGCACCACCGGAAAACACGACGAAGCTGGGAATGCCCTGCACCCTGAACCGGGCCGCCAGTTCGGGATAGCGCTCCGTGTTGACCTTGACGACAACGGCGCGCCCAGCCATATCTCCCGCCGCCCGAGCGACCTCGGGAGCCGCCATCCGGCACGGCCCGCACCATGCCGCCCAGAAGTCAGCAAGCACCGGAACCCTCGCTTCGCGAACGATTTCGTCAAATGACTCGAGGTCAACGTCCAGCGGCTCATGGACGGGTGGTAATGGGGCTTTACAATTCCCGCACTTGCCGGTATCTGTGAGATGTTTCGCTGGGACACGGTTCTTTCGACCGCAGTTTTTGCATCTCCGAATCACCGGCATAGTCAGTCCTCCGTCGGCGGCATTGTCCTATCTTATCTCTTTCACCGGGAAGCAGATTCAAGCGAAGTCAAGCACGATCATCGTAAGAAGTTCCTCCATTTGGACCGACTTGAGCGTGTCTGCGTTGCCTGTATGAGGGTATTCATGCTCGATTCTGATAAAGAATTCACAACCGTCCAACGCTTTTCACATCAAAAGAGCAATTACGCGCTCGACGCGGTTTCCACGGCAGGCGATTGGCGTGTGCCGAGACTTGAGCAGGATACCGGAGTGGGATCACGGCTTCGGTGTGCGTCGTACTCTGAAAGCATCCTGAAATCTCACAATGTCATTACCACTCAGGACTATCTCCTTTTCTAGTCGCATTTCTGTATGTTGAAGAAAAACGTTCAAAGGTTCCGATGAAATGTCGGTTACAACCGAAGCTTCTCAAGCCGCAAATGAGCTAAAATGCTGAGCCATTGGCCGGCGATTGCCCCTGCGTCCTTCGGACCTCGGCTGCCTGGCCGTCCATCGCGGGCACACAATAAGGCGAGGGGCTCTGCGGAGTCCTTTAGAATTCCTAAAGAGTGTGTTGGTAGTTTCTTGGGGCGGGTCGATAGCGAGTCAAGATATTGAAAACAAAGTATTTCTGCTTCGACAACTTCCGCCTCTGCCCTGACGAACACTTGCTCCTGCGAGACGAAACCCCTCTGCCTCTGGCTCCGAAGGCCTTCGATATTCTGGTTTTGTTGGTGCAGAACAGTGGGCATCTGGTGAAACGCGACACACTAATGGAAGCCGTTTGGCCGGATAGCTTTGTCGAAGAGACCAATATCACCGTTAACATCTCCTTGCTGCGCAAGGTGATTGGCAACCTGGCCGACGGTCAGCCCTACATCGAGACAGTTCCGCGGAAGGGCTACCGGTTTAACGGCCGCGTTACCGAATGCGAGGAGGGAGATGAGCCCAGAAGTGAAGCTGTTGTTCCCGCTGCTTTTGGCGGTGGAACTGGAATAGCCGCCGCAGCGGTCCGGGTCGCCGTGACAGACAATCCCATCGCTGAGGCGTCAGCCCCGGCTCTCTCACCGCCTGCAGCCAAGTCCGAATGGAGAACCTCCGCGACTCGGATCTTGTTGCTAACCTCGGCGATCGTCGGCGTGGCGCTGGTTTCGTTCTATGTCTGGTGGCACCTAAAGGCGAAGTCCTCCACGGTGAGCGCTTCGGAACATTCCATTGCAATCCTGCCATTTCGCCCGCTCGAGGCGACTCCGGCCGATGAATACCTAGGCCTAGGTATGACCGACGCCCTCATCACGCGCCTGAGCAACTTGCACAAGATTATAGTCCGGCCCGTGGGCGCAGTGCGTAAATATGCCAAGGCGGATGATCCCATCGCCGCCGGTCGACAGCTCGCCGTGCAGTCCGTGCTGGAGGGCAGCATCCAGCACTCGGCAGATCGCACGCGCGTTACTGTCCGGCTGCTGCGCGTGTCCGATGGCGAGCTGCTGTGGGGGAGCGAATTCGATGAGAAATTTACCGATATGTTCAGCGTCGAGGACTCGATCTCACAGAAGGTAGCAACTGCCCTAGCAGTCAACCTGAGCGGCGATGAGCAGAAACAGCTCCTACGTCCCTTCACGGGGAACAGCGATGCCTACCAGCTTTACATGAAGGGCCGTTTCTTTTGGAACAGGCGCACCGTCGACGGGGTGAAGAAGAGCATCGATTACTTCGAGCAAGCTATCCGAGCCGATCCCAACTACGCGCTCGCCTACGCGGGACTGGCTGATTCCTACACGCTCGCAGGTTCGTACGGCTACAGCATCTTGCCTCCGATGGAGGCAATGCCTAAGGCGGAAGAAGCTGCGAAGAAAGCGCTGGCCATAGACGACAGCCTAGCCGAGGCGCATGCGTCCTTGGGCTACCTTAAGTTCATCTACGACTGGGATTGGCCCGGCGCGGAAGAGGAGTTCAAGCGATCGATCGCGCTCAACCCACTTTACGATACGGCCCACCACTGGTATTCGCATGAGCTGGCCGCGCTGGGCCGCATGGGCGAAGCCCTGGTCGAAGCTCGGCGGGCGCTGCAGATTTCGCCCTCCGACACAGTCATGAACGAGCACATGGGATGGACCTACCTGATGGCGCGAGACTACGACCATGCCATCCAGAGTGCCCGCAGGGCCATTGAGATGGAACCAGACTTCCTACTCGCGCATCGCGTGCTGGGTCTGGCCTATCAGTACAGGGGCCAGCACGAAGAGGCCATCGCGGAGTCCACCCGGGGTGTCGAGATCGCGCACGAAGACCCCGTTGCCCAGGCATATCTGGCACGCGCTTATGCAGCAGCCGGTAAGACGCAGCAAGCCACGCAAATGTTGAACGACCTCGTGCGGCTCTATAGGAAGCAGTACGTCCCGCCGCTGGAGATTGCGCTTACCTATCTTGCGGTCGGCAAGAGCGACGAAGCCTTTGAGTGGTTGCACAAGGCAGCCGATGAACGCGCTAGCGCCCTCGTCTATCTCAAAGTCAACCAGGCTTACGATCCGGTTCGCTCAGACCCGCGTTTCAAGGATCTCGAGTTGCGCATGCGCCTCAACTGATTGACTGTGGTGGTGTGATCAAGTTTCTTGTGTGCCTGACTACATCTCGGGACGGTTTACACTGATCGTCACTGTACTGCGCTCGGCAGAGGTATATGTGCCGGTCCTGTTGGACCGCGGTTCCAGTACTTTTGCGGAGCCCGGGATTTTGGAGTCCAACTCCGACTCCAGCGTGTTTCCAATTCTTTCGGCCCACTCCTGTGGCGATTCGGGGCGGGGATTGCTGAGATCATAAACGCTGACCAGGGCTTCGATCCTGGCCGCAGCCGTCAGGTTCTTTGCCAGATCATCAGAGACCTTGCCGATCAT
>Ga0335082_10001355_pt1 | contig 26084 bp, 25 predicted proteins | sample Lox_Sample_41_FD_206718 | JGI IMG/M metagenome (GOLD analysis project Ga0335082, IMG submission 206718) | Soil microbial communities from Loxahatchee National Wildlife Refuge, Florida, United States - Lox_Sample_4.1 | ecosystem: Environmental > Terrestrial > Soil > Wetlands | place: USA... | reverse complement strand
CGCGCGGGCGATGAGGCGGCGCGTCGTGTTGATCACGCTCCACGCCTTGAGGCGAGCCGGTGCCGCACCAGCTCGACGATCCCCGGCGACATCGACAACAGGATGATCCCGAGGATCACGGCGCTCAGATTGTTCCTGACGACCGGCACATTGCCGAACAGGTAGCCGGCATAGAGGATCACCCCGACCCACAACAGCGCGCCAGAGACGTTGAACGCAGCGAAGCGCCGGTAGTTCATCTGGCCCACGCCGGCGACAAACGGCGCATACGTACGCACGATGGGAACGAAACGGGCGATCACAATGGTGCGGCCTCCAAAGCGCTCAAAGAAGCGGTGGGTCCGCTCGAGATAGGCGCGCTTGAGAAACCACGAGTCCGGCCGGCGGAAGATCCGCGGGCCAATCCAGCGGCCGATGGCGTAATTGAGCGAGTCGCCGACCACCGCAGCGAGCGTCAAGACCAGCGCCAGCACGTGTACGTTCATTGCACCCGCGCCCGACACCGTGCCTGCGACAAAGAGCAAGGAGTCACCGGGTAGAAACGGCGTGACCACCAGCCCGGTCTCGCAGAACACAATCAAGAACAGCAGCAGGTAGACCCAGGGCCCATACGCCTGCGTCACCCACAGCAGCTGCTGATCCAGGTGCACGAGCACCTGGAAGAACCCGGAGATCAGCTCCACGCGAAGCCGTGAGGTTCGATCGCCCGGCCGGCCACGCCCTCAGACCACGGCCTCTTGCTTGGGCCGCTCCTGCTTGACGAGATCCTCGCGCGTGACGCCGAGCCACATGACGATCGGGCTGGCGACCAGCACCGAGGAATAGATCCCGAACAGGATGCCGATGGTGAGCGCCAACGCGAAGTAGAACAGCGTCTCGCCGCCGAGGAACAGGATCGAGGTCACCATCAACTGCGTGCAACCGTGCGTGATGATGGTACGCGACATCGTGCGCGTGATGGCGTTATTGATCACCTGTGGCACGGAAGCTTTACGCATCTTGCGGAAGTTCTCGCGGATTCGGTCGAAGACGACCACCGACTCGTTCACCGAGTACCCGAGCACGGCGAGCACCGCAGCGAGGACCGGCAGCGAGAACTCCCACTGGAAAAGAGCAAAGCAGCCCAAGATGATCACTACGTCGTGCAGGTTCGCGATGATGGCCGCCAGCCCGAACTTCCACTCGAACCGAATCCACAGCCACAGCACGATCAGCGCCGAGACCAGCATCAGCGCCAGGGCACCGTTCTCCACCAGCTCCTTGCCGACCTGGGACCCCACGAACTCCACGCGCTGGCGCTCCACGCCGGGATCGTCCTCTTTGAGCGCCGAAAACACCTTCTCGCTCAACTCCGAGCCGCTCACATCTTGCCGCGAGGGCAACCGGATCAAGACCGCTTCCGAGGTGCCGAAGCTCTGCACGGTCGCATCGCGCAGGCCGATCTTCTCCAGCGCGGCCCGGACTTTGTCCAGCTCTGCCGGATGACCGTACTTCACCTCCATCACCATACCGCCGGTGAACTCCACGCCCCAGTGCAGCCCCTTGGTGATGAGGAAGATCACCGCCAGGATGAAAGTGATCAACGAAATCACGTTGAACACCAGCGCGTGGCGCATGAAGGGGATATCTTTGGAAATCCGGAAGAATTCCATAGCTCTATCCTAGGGTTCTCGATCCGCCCTCACGCCGGCTCGGCGCCGCGTCTGTGCCAATCCACGTTGCCGATCGGCAATCGTTCCAGCTTCTTGCGCGTCCCGAACATGATGTTGACGAGCGACCGCGACACGGCCACCGCACTGAACATGGACGTGAGGATCCCCAGGCAGTGGACCACGGCGAACCCCCGAACCGGCCCGGTGCCGAGCGTGAGCAAGGCCACGCCTGCGCACAGGCTGGTGATGTTGGAGTCCAGGATCGTCCCCCAGGCGCGCTCGTAGCCGGTGTTGATCGCCGCCTGGGGCGTGGTGCCGTTGCGAAGCTCCTCGCGGATGCGCTCGTTGATCAGCACGTTGGCGTCGATGGCCATGCCGAGCGCAAGCGCGATGGCCGCGATGCCGGGCAGCGTCAGCGTGGCTTGCAGCATGGAGAGGATCGCCACGAGCAGCAGCATGTTGACGGCCAGCGCCAGCACCGACACCACTCCGAACAGGCTGTAGTAGACGATCATGAAGGCGGCGATCAGAGAGAAGCCGACCCAGGTCGCGTGGAAGCCCTTGCGGATGTTGTCTGCGCCAAGGCTCGGCCCCACGGTGCGCTCTTCGACGATGTCCATGGGAGCGGCGAGCGCGCCGGCACGCAGCAGCAGCGCGACGTCGTGAGCCTCGCTGGTCGTCATGCGGCCACTGATCTGTACCCGGCCGCCGCCGATCTCCTGCCGGATCACGGGCGCGGTGATCACCTCCGCCTTACCGCGCTCGACGAGCACCATGGCCATGCGCTTGCCGACATTCTCCCGCGTGACCTGCTGGAAGATGCGCGCGCCTCTGCCGTCCAGGTTGATGTGCACGGCGGGCTCATTGGTCTGGTTATCGAAACCTGGCTGAGCGTCTGAAATACTGTCACCCGTGAGCACCACCTGCTTCTTCAGCAACAGGGGGTGTCCCTCACGGTCATACAGCAGGTCGTCTCCGAATGGGACCTGACCGGCAAGCGCGCTCTGCATCGATTGCAGATCGCTATGCTCCTCGTCGACCATGCGCACTTCCAGCGTAGCGGTGCGGCCGAGGATCTCCTTGGCCTTGGCCGTATCCTGCACACCCGGCAGCTGGACCACGATGCGGTCGGCCCCGGCCTGCTGAACGATCGGCTCGGCCACACCCAGCTCGTTGACGCGGTTGCGCAAGGTCGTGAGGTTCTGCTGGATCGCAAAGTCCTGGATGTGCTTCTGCCCTTCCTGCTTCAGCATGCCCACGAGCAGAAACTCACCGCCTTGCTGGTCACGCATGAATTGCAGGTCCGGATAGCTGCGCTCGATCAACTCCTGAGCCTTGTCCCGGTTCGCGGCCTCGCGGAAGCGGAGGATCAGGCTGCCGCCCTCTCGGCTGATCCCGCTGGACCGTGCCGCCTCTTCGCCGCGCAAGGTGGTGCGGATACCCGCGGCGGTGCTGTCCAGGTACTTGCTGACCGCGCCCTTCATGTCCACTTGCAACAGGAAGTGCACGCCTCCACGCAGGTCCAATCCCAGATACATGGGCTTGGCGCCGATTTTGGCCAGCCAGTGCGGGGAGTTGGACAGCAGGTTCAGCGCCACGACGTAGCTGTCGCCCAGCTCCTTTTGCAGAATGTCTTTGGCTTTGAGCTGAGTATCGGTATCTTTGAAGCGCACTTTGACGCCGGTCTGGTCGAGAAAGGCCTCCTCGTAGCTCATACCGGCAGCCTTGAGCGTGTCGCCTACCTGCCTCAGCGTGCCGTCGTCGACTTTCAGGGTGGGCCGGGCCGAGGAGATCTGGACGGCGGGCGACTCGCCGTAGAAGTTCGGCAGCGCGTAGAGCAGGCCGCCGAGGAGCACGATAGCGATGATGACGTTCAGCCAGAGTGGGTAGCGGTTCATGATCAAACCAGGCGGGGGACTGTGAGCGATCGAATGGGGCCGACGGGCTCAGCCTTGTGCGCTTGCGTCCAGCGAGGTGCTGACTCCCTCCGGCAGCAGCCCGGGGCCTAGCTCGCGCTCTTGATCGTGCCCTTCGGGAGCACGAGCTGGATGGAGCCCTTCTGCACCTGGATCTCCACGCTGGGCGCGATCTCGACGGTGATGTAGTGATCGCCGACTTTCGTGACCTTGCCCAAGGTCCCGCCGCCGGTCACCACCTCGTCCCCCTTGGCGAGATCGGCCAGCATCTTCTTGTGGTCCTTGGCGCGCTTCATCTGCGGGCGCAGCAGCAGGAAGTAGAGCAGCCCGAACATCAGGATGAGCGGGAGCACGCTCATGATGTCGAATCCGCCTATTCCAGCCGGCGCCGCCTGCGCGAAGGCTTGGCTAATCAGCATGCATTTCCTCTGAGGTTGCTCTTGGCTCGGCAGGCCTGCGTCGTCGCCGCCTGCCCCGTCGGCCATCCTGTCAGGCCGTTGGAAAGACGCGGATTCTAGCACCTTTCCCGAGGGTTACGGCCGCCGTTGCCGTACCGATTGGGCGAACTCCGCTAGCCGGCCCGCGCCGGTGGCCCGGCGCAGGCCGCCCATCAGCTCCTGGAAATAGTGCAGGTTGTGCAGCGTGTTCAAACGCGAGCCGAGCATCTCGTTGACGCGCTGGAGATAATGCAGATAGGCGCGGGTGAAGTGCCGGCACGTGTAGCAACCACACTGCTCGTCCACCGGCCTCAAGTCCGCACGGTATTGGCTGTTGCGCAACTTGAGCGTTCCGAACGAAGTGAACAACCAGCCGTTGCGTGCATTGCGCGTCGGGAGCACGCAATCGAACAGGTCGATGCCCGCCTGAACCGCGTCGACGATGTCTTCCGGGGTACCGACGCCCATCAGGTACCGGGGTTGCCGATCGGGCAGTTGCGGCGCCGTATGACGCAGGATGCGGAGCATATCGGCCTTCGGCTCGCCCACCGACAGACCGCCGATCGCGTATCCGTCGAATCCGATCGCCTGCAGCTGCCGCAGCGACTCGTCGCGCAACGGCTCGTACATCCCGCCTTGCACGATACCGAACAGCGCGTTGGGATTGCCTTCGTGCGCGCGCCGGCTGCGCTCGGCCCAGCGCAGAGACAGCCGCATGGACTGCGCTGTCTGCGTTTCGTCCGCAGGAAATGGCGTGCATTCATCGAAGATCATCGCGATGTCCGATGCCAGTGTGCGCTGAATGCGCATGGACTCCTCCGGGCTCAGGAAGCAGCGGTCGCCGTTGACCGGAGACTGGAACTGCACGCCCTCTTCGCTGATCTTGCGCAGAGGGCCAAGGCTGAAAACCTGGAACCCACCCGAATCGGTGAGGATCGGCCCCTCCCAACCCATGAACCGGTGCAGCCCGGCATGCGCCTCGATCACTTCCAGGCCCGGGCGCAGCCACAAGTGGAACGTGTTGGACAGGACGATCTGCGTACCGGTGGCGACCAGGTCCTCCGGGCTGAGCGTCTTGACCGCGCCATACGTGCCTACGGGCATGAACGCAGGGGTGTCCACGGTCCCGTGCGCCAGCTTGAGCCGCCCGCTACGCGCGCGGCCGTCGCGTGCCACGATGTCGAACTGCACGCTCATGCGGCCGGCATGCGCTGCAGCCTGGCTCCCGGCTCTACCTCCACCAGCATCGCATCTCCATAACTGAAGAAGCGGTAGCGCTCGGCAATCGCATGCCGATAGGCCTTTAACGTCAGCTCCGTGCCGACGAACGCGCACACGAGCATAAGCAGCGTCGAGCGTGGGAGGTGAAAGTTCGTGATCAGGCGCTCGACGATCCGGAACGCAAAACCGGGGCGGATGAAGAGATCGGTCTCGCCGGCACCCGCATGCAAGCCCTCCGATTGGGCCGCCGCCTCCAGTGCGCGTAGGGTGGTCGTGCCGACCGCAGTCACGCGCCCACCGCGGCCGCGCGCGCGCTCGAGCGCCTTCACCGTCGCCTCGGGCAGCTCGTACCATTCACTGTGCATGCGATGCGCGTCGATGTCGCTCTCGCGCACCGGTTGGAACGTCCCCGCGCCCACGTGCAGCGTGAGAAACGCGAAGTCGACCTCGCGTCGCCGCAAACGCGCGAGCATATGCTCGTCGAAATGCAAGCCAGCGGTCGGTGCGGCCACTGCGCCGGGCACCCGCGCGTAGACCGTCTGGTAACGCGACTCGTCCATCTCATCGGGGCGGCGCTGAATGTACGGGGGCAGCGGAACGCTGCCGTGACGCTCCAGCACATCGAGCACGGTGTCTGGACCGCCAAACTCCAGCAGGTAGAACTCCCCGCGTCGCTCGGCCACGCTCACGTCCACCGCGCCCGCCACTTTCAGTGCGGACCCGACATGCGGAGCATGACTGGCACGGATCAGCGCCCACGCGCGGTGGGGACCCACCACGCGCTCAATCAACAACTCGACGCTGCCGCCGGTTGTCTTCTGACCGAACAGACGCGCCTTCACCACGCGCGTGTCATTGAACACGAGCAGGTCTCCGGGGGCCATCAGATCGGGAAGATCCTGGAAGAGCAGATCACGCATCGCGCCGCTCGCTGCGTTCAAATGCAGCAGGCGGCTCATGCCACGGTGATGAGGCGGGTGTTGCGCGATCAGTTCCTCAGGCAGATCGAAGTCGAACTGCTCGAGCCGCATGGGCCGACATTATAGTGCCTGCGGGCGGCGCACCCCCCTGTAGATTGCCCTGGCTGCTGAATTCGCAGATAATTTCCGCCTTCTTCGCGCCCGCCGGGATGGCGGAATTGGTAGACGCACGGGACTCAAAATCCCGCGGTGGCGACACCATGGGGGTTCGATTCCCCCTCCCGGCACCACACCCGGCCGACGCCGCAGGCGCGCACTGGACTCGGCCCAGGCCGCATCGAACCGGGCCAAGGGACGCATCGCCGATGCAGCGCTCGGTGCGGGAACTGGGGCCACACCGGGATCCGTCCCGCCCGCGGCCGGCCAGCTACGACTGCCCGGCTAAGCATCGGAGGCAAAGGATGCTGGACCAACAAGCGCTCCACGCCGCGTCGGCAATGCTCTGGGAACACTGGCAGGAGGGGCGCCGGATGCCTGCACTGCCCACACGGCTACGTCCCACCACGCGCGACGAAGGCTACGCTGTGCAGGCATTGCTTGAGGCGCGCAGCCGATACCCGCTCTTTGGATGGAAGATCGCGGCAACCAGCACAGCGGGCCAAGCACATATCGGCGTGGACGGGCCCCTCGCTGGACGGCTCCTCCGGGAGCAGGTTCGCGAAGCAGAGTCTCGCCTGCCACTCGGGCCCAACCACATGCGCGTCGCTGAGCCGGAGTTCGCTTTCCGTATCGGCGATGACCTCCCACCCCGCCCGACGCCGTACAATGTGCAAGAGGTGCTCGCGGCGGTCGAGACGACGCTTCCTGCCATCGAAATCCCGGACTCGAGATACGAAGATTTTTCCAAGGTGGGCGCCGCGCAACTCATCGCCGACGACGCATGCGCTCACCAGTTTGTTCTGGGCTCCGCGACGCTTGCGGCGTGGCGGGGGATCGACATGGTGGAGCACGCGGTTGTGGGCACCGTTGCAGGAAAGCTGGAGCGGCGGGGGAAAGGAACGAACGTGCTCGGCGATCCTCGGCAGGCGCTGACTTGGCTCGTCAACGAGCTGTCGGCGCTTGGGATCGGAGTCCGGGCCGGGCAGGTCATCACGACCGGCACGTGCATGGTGCCGCTGCCGATCGCGCCGGGGGACCGCGTGACCGCCGACTTCGGCAAGCTAGGCCGGGTAGAGGTGCAGTTCGAGGACTGATGCATGTGGCCACGCAAAACGTTGACGATCGTCACGGCCAACGGCGTTGAACTGGCCGTGCCCACCGCGGCTGCCCGCTCGCGAGGCCGCCGCGTCCGGCACTTCTATCCCAAGTCTTTCCCGATGCTCATCCTGGCGGGCTTCTCGTTGGCCGTGTTGCCGCTGATTCTTGCCTTGGTGCACAACGCGATCTCGATCCACGAGCTGGCGACCAAGAGTCAGCGCGCGGTGTTGAACGCCGTGCAGGCGACGCAGAACAGCCGCCTTCTCATCGAGCGTCTCACGGACATGGAGCGCATCGCCCGCCATTTTTCCATCGTAGCAAAGCCCGAGCTGCTCTCCGCGTTCCAGGATTCGCACCAAGAGTTCTCCGAGACGGTGCGGAGCATGACCGCGTCGACACTTTCCGGAGAGCAGCTGCAAGCCGTAGATGAGCTGGCGCGTGCAGAGAACAGGATCCACGACGATGTCCTTGCGCTGCACGACGACCCGAGGCGGCTCGCAACCGTCGTCGACAACTATCAGGTGCTCGGGGCGCTCGCACGCTCGCTGGACAGCACGGACGCTTCCATCGTCAATCGCGAAGTGGCGACGATGCAGGCGCTGGCGGGCAACGTGCGGGACTTCATCTATTGGCAGCTGGTGGCCCTGGTGCCCATCGCGCTGCTCGTGGCGGTCGGGGTGACCATACTCATCCTCAAGCCGATCCGGCAGATCGAGGCTGCGCTGCGCCGCATCGGAGAGGGAGACTTCACCCATCCGGTATCGGTGTCCGGTCCCAATGACCTGGAGGCGCTGGGTCGGCAACTGGATTGGGTACGGCTGCGGCTGATCGAGCTCGAAGAACAGAAGACGCGATTCATGCACCAGCTTTCGCATGAGCTGAAGACCCCGCTGTCCGCGATCCGCGAGGGCGCCGAGCTGCTCGGAGACGGGTCTGTCGGGCGGCTCTCGAGCGATCAGCTCGAGGTATGCCGCATCCTGCATCAGAACGCGTTGCGCCTGCAACGGCTGATCGAGGACCTGCTCAACTACCACACTGTCCAGTTCCAGAAGTCGGGGCTGAACATCCGACGAGTCGACCTGTCCTCGGTGCTGCGCAAGGCGGCCGAAGGGCATCGACTCCCGGTCCGAGCCAAGGATATTCGATTGGTCCTCGACTGCCCGCCGATCCAGCTCGAGGCCGACGACAATAAGCTCGAGGTGATCTTCGACAATCTGCTCTCCAACGCGGTAAAGTTCTCGCCGCCCATGGGTGAGGTCTCGGTGTCTGCACGGGTGCACGCGGACGAGGTATGCATCGAGGTCACCGACGAGGGCCCCGGCATCGCACCGCAGGAACGCGACAAAGTGTTCGACGCGTTCTATCAGGGCTCGGCGCAGCCGCGCGGATCGGTCAAGGGCACCGGCCTGGGTCTCGCGATCGTGCGCGAGTATGTGCTCGCGCACGGGGGCCGGGTCGAGATCCTGGAGGACCGTCCCGCAGGAGCGCATTTCCGCATCGGATTGCCGGTCAGACAGGCGATCCTCGCGTGATGGCGTCTCGCGTTGCGCTGCTGTGCATGGCGCTCGGTATGGTGGTGATGCTCGTCGGCTGCGAGCGGCTGTTCACGAAGCCGCGGCCGGCCGAAGCGCCCAAGCCCGCCGAGGTCGCACCGCCGGAGCCGCAACCGGCCACGCGATTGCAACAGGCGGGCGACAACGACCGCCTGGTCGGCTATTACGGGTATCTGGCCATGCTGAGTCCCGAACAGCTGAGCCAGGAGTACGACCGCACGCTGCGCTTCTACCACCAGCAGTCCTCGGACTTCACGCTCATGCAGTTGGTTCTGCTGCACATCACGCCGGGAGCACCGAGCCAGGATCCCGCTCACGCGCTGGACATGCTATCTTCCTTCCTCAAGGAACCGCGGGCCCGCGAGTCGGAGATGTGGCCCTTCGCGATGTTGCTGCAGAGCATGCTGGACGAACAGCGGGAGAAGGACGCCGAGATCCAGGAGCAGGCGGAAAAGCTCAAGGAAGAGACGCGGCGCTACAAAGCAGTGAAGCAAAAGCTCGATGCGCTGATCGATGCGGAACGCAAGATGCTGGAACGCAACAAACCGGTGAGAAAGAGCCATGAGCACAACGAAAGCCAGAGTACTGTTAGTGGACGATGACCCTGACCTGTTGCGCCTGCTGTCGATCCGACTGCAGGGCGCCGGATACAACGTCACTGCGGTGGAGAGCGGCGAGGCGGCCCTGTCCCAACTGGCCGTTCAGAGTCCGGACGTGGTGATCACCGACGTGCGCATGGGTGGCATGGACGGCTTGGCGCTGTTCGAGTCACTGCAGAAGAAGCAGCCGGCCCTGCCAGTGATCATCCTCACCGCCCACGGCACGATCCCCGACGCGGTCGCCGCGACTCAGCGCGGCTTGTTCGGCTACCTCACAAAACCCTTCGACGGCAAGGTGCTGGTCGAGCAGATCGAGAAGGCTCTCCAGCTCGGCGCCGCGCGCGCCAGCACCGCCGCGACCGATACGTCGTGGCGCAACGACATCATCACGCGCAGCCCGGAGATGGAGGCGATCCTCGCCAAGGCTCGTCTGGTGGCTGGGGGCGACGCCAGCGTCATGATCCTGGGAGAAAGCGGCACCGGCAAGGAGATGCTGGCGCGGGCGATCCATAAGGCGAGCGCGCGAGCCGGCCAACCCTTCGTCGCCGTGAACTGCGGCGCCATACCGGAGCAGTTGCTCGAGTCCGAGCTGTTCGGCCATGTCAAGGGCGCGTTTACCGGGGCCGCGGCCGATTACAAAGGGTTGTTCCAGGCCGCTGGCCGCGGTACGGTGTTCCTGGACGAGATCGGAGACATGCCTCTGGCGCTGCAGGTAAAGTTACTGCGTGTGTTGCAGGAGCGCGAAGTGCGGCCGATCGGTTCGACGCAGCCGGTCAAAGTAGACGTGCGCATCATCTCGGCCACGCACTGCGACCTGGATGAAGCCATCAAGGCGGGGACGTTCCGGGAGGACCTGTATTATCGCTTACACGTCGTGGCGCTTTCGCTCCCGTCCCTGTCCCAGCGGCGAGAGGACATTCCGCTGCTCGCCAACCACTTTCTGAAGACGCTGGCGGCGCGGTATGGCAAGACGCTGAACGGGTTTGCGCAGGACGCCCTGGAGGTCCTGGTGCGCCATACCTGGCCGGGGAACGTACGCGAGCTGTACAACGTCGTGGAGCAGGCCGTCGCGTTGGCCACGACGCCGATCATCGGTCCGCGCCTGCTGGAAAGCGCCATCCGTGGCGAGATGGGTGACCTGTCCTCGTTCGAGTCGGCCCGGTTCGATTTCGAGCGGGACTACCTTGCGAAGCTATTGAAGATCACCAACGGGAATGTCACTCAAGCGGCGCGGTTGGCGAAGCGCAACCGCACCGAGTTCTACAAGCTGCTGCAGCGACATCATCTGAATCCATCGATGTTCAAGCCGCTCGCCGAGACTCAGCGCTGAGGGGTCAAACGACCCGGGACTATGTGCACTGCGCCGGCGGTCGAAGAACAGGCGCAGGGGGCCGCGCAGTCGCGAAGGGGCCGAGCCCCAGTTATCGTCTCAATGGTCGTGTGCCAGACAGTGGCAAGCCGCGCGGCATTAGGGTGAATCGGGGTGTTCCTGTAAATGTCATCCTCGGGAACCGCGTCCGCGAGGTGTCGAAGAGCGCGTGCCTGCCATGACAACGGCCTAGAGCGGGGATCCCCTCGGCTGAGGCGGCGGCGCGCCTGTCACTGGGCAGAGACAACGAAGTCGTTGATTGCTTGGCGGGTTTTGGAGGGGTCTCACCGGCGTCGCTGGCAGGAAACAAAACCGTTGTCCTGGTCTGTGGTATGCCGTTGATTCCAAAGTTAATCCATCCTTGGCACGCAGCTTGCGATAAGCTGTTGGAACGGCCGAGCACGGGGCCGTCCGCAAGTGGAGGATATCGGCCGTGTACACCCGGTATCCGCGGTATCCCACCACACCGGCGGGACCAGTAGAGACAGATTGTAGGCGTGCACCCGCCTGCATGACCGAAGGAGCGGTCGAAGCAGACTACCGATACGCAGAATCGATCCCCTCGTCCGATTTCGTGCGCGTCAGCGCTTTCTTTTTGCCCGATTGCCTCCCTTGTCGGGCATCTTTTTTTGTGGAGCAGGCCGCTGCCGGTGCGCTCTTTGGGAGCTGCGCCAAGCCCTCGCGCGGAAACAAGACCTGCGCGTCGCTGCGGCCGCCTACGGCCGCCAGGGCATGGGACCATGCCGGCGTCATTGTGTTGGCGGCTGCTGTGCTCATCGGGCTCGTCTCTTGCGCCACGCCGAAGCCCCCGCCGCCTGCCGTGAACCTCAGCGGCTTTCCTCCCGCGTTCCGGGACGGCTACGCCGACGGTTGTCAAAGCGCGAAGGACAGGGCGGCGGTAAGACGCGACGCGGCACGCTACGCAAACGACCGCCAGTACGCCCTGGGCTGGCGTGACGGCTTCGACATTTGCCGCAAGCGTCGCCACTCCTGATCCGCTCGTTCCACGCGAAGGCTGAACGCCGGACCGAAGAGCAGCGGGCGTCGCGAGCACGACACTCGCTGGGCTCCACGGCTCATGCCGCTCGCGCGCCTGTGTCTTGGCCCAGCCACACGGAGCCGCTTCGTGTGCGTGCGGTCTTGGGTCGCTTCTCCTCGCCTCGAGATGCGTTCGAACCACGCCGGACTCCGGAGGAAGCGAGCGCGGGCAATCCATGCTCGCACGCTGCGCAGAGCCGAGCGGTGGGGCAAAGCCCCTAGGCAGCGCGTGTATACTGGCCGCGACCGCTAGGAGGATCCAGCGATGAATGCGCCCGAGACCAAGCCGGTATTTGCCTGGGACGATCCGCTGCTGCTCGAAGAACAGCTGACCGAGGAAGAGCGGCTGGTGAGGGACGCCGCTCGCAGCTACGCACAGGACCGGCTGATGCCTCGCGTGCTCGAGGCGAACCGCCACGAGCGCTTCGATCGAGACGTCATCTCGGAGATGGGTGCGCTGGGCTTTCTCGGATCCACGCTAAAGGGATATGGCTGTGCCGGCGTAAACCATGTCTGCTACGGGCTCATCGCGCGCGAGATCGAGCGCGTGGACTCCAGTTACCGCTCCAGCATGAGCGTGCAGTCGAGCCTGGTGATGTATCCCATCTACGCCTACGGCACCGAGGAGCAGCGTCGCAAGTACCTGCCTCGGCTTGCGACGGGCGAAATCGTCGGCTGCTTCGGGTTGACCGAGCCGGGCCACGGCTCGGATGCGGGGGGCATGATCACTCGCGCGCGCAAGGTCGACGGAGGCTGGCTGCTGAAGGGCGCAAAGATGTGGATCACGCATGCCCCGATCGCCGACGTGTTCGTCGTGTGGGCAAAAGACGACAAGGATGTAATTCGCGGCTTCATCCTCGAAAAGGGGATGAAGGGCCTGTCAGCCCCCAAGATCGAAGGCAAGTTCAGCTTGCGCATCTCGGTGACGGGCGAGATCGTGATGGACGGAGTGCTCGTCCCGGAGGAGAACCTGTTGCCGAACATCACCGGACTGAAGGGCCCGTTCGGATGTCTGAACAAAGCCCGGTATGGGATCGCCTGGGGTGCGCTGGGGGCAGCGGAGTTCTGCTGGCATGCGGCACGGCAATACACCCTCGATCGGCAAGCATTTGGGCGGCCGCTGGCGGCTACGCAACTCATTCAGCTCAAATTGGCCGATATGCAGACGGAGATCGCCTTGGGGCTGCAGGCCGCAATGCGTGTCGGCCGCTTGATGGACGAGGCTCGCGCGACGCCCGAGATGGTCTCGCTCGTCAAGCGCAACTCCTGTGGCAAAGCGCTGGATATCGCTCGCAAGGCGCGCGACATGCACGGGGGAAACGGCATCGCCGATGAGTATCACGTCGTGCGCCATATGATGAACCTGGAGGCGGTGAACACCTACGAGGGGACGCATGACGTACACGCTCTCATTCTCGGCCGCGCGCAGACCGGGATCCAGGCTTTCTCCGCTTGAGTGTGCGCCGAACCGGGACGAACGGACCCTGCGGCCGCGAGCAGCCTCAGAGGTTGACCGCGGTTCAAGCTCGTACGCGAGCGCCGTAAAGCACTCGCACGCCCCTCACCCCGCGGAGCGCACGCAGCGCACCGCTCGCGTGTTTACAAGGCACAGCCCTCGACGCGAGTTCCGCCGCAGGATACCTGTCCTTGTGCGCCTACCTCGCGTGAACGGGCTCAGACACAGCGCCCACCGTCCACTTCCAGACAGGCTCCGGTGATGAACTCCGCCTCGTCGGACGCGAAGTAAACGCACGCGTTAGCGACGTCCTGCGGCCGGCTCATCCGGCCGAGCGGAATGCTGGCGATGAATTTGGCGCGGTTCTCAGGCGTGTCGGGCAAGCCCATGAATTCGGTGAGCAGACCGGTTTCCCCGATCACGGGGTTGACGACGCAAACCCGGATCTTGTCGGGCGCGAGCTCCACCGCCATCGTGCGGCTGCAGATGATGGCGGCACCCTTACTGCCGTTGTACCACACCAGGCCGGGACGGGGCCGTACTCCCGCGGTCGACGCGATATTGACGAACACGCCGCCGCCGCGCTGGCGCATCACCGGCACGCAATGCTTCGCGCTCCAGAACAGGCTCTTGACGTTCACGGCATAGACACGGTCGAACTGCTCTTCGGTCACGTTCAGCACGGGTTGGTTGCGGTGCGTGGTGCCGGCATTGTTGACCACGATGTTCAACGCACCGAACCCGTCCAGCGTAGTCTTCACGAGGTGCGCCCAATCCGCATCCTTCGACACGTCGCCTCGCACGAACTGCGCTTTTCCGCCCGCTGCGGCGATCTCCTTCGCCACCCGTTCGCCACCCGAGGCATTGATGTCGTTCACCACGACCTTGCACCCCTCCTGTGCGAAGCGCTTGCAGATCCCTTCGCCAAACCCCGAGGCGCCTCCTGTGACGATCGCCACCTTGTCCTGCAGTCTCATTGTTTCCTCCTCCTTCAGATCCCGATTCGCGACGCTCGACCGCAAAAAAATAGGGAGCCAGAACGGCTCCCGATCCGAATCTACAGGCAGCTCAGGCGCGGGTCGCGCTCACGCACACCGGGCCTTCTTGTTCCTGCGGTACCTCTTTGCTCTCCTTGATGCCCACTGCGGCTAGATCCACTCCGTGACGCACCGCGGTCAGCTCGGCGAGGATTGCCACGGCGATCTCCGGCGGCGTCTTGCTCCCGATGCGCAACCCCACCGGGCCGTGTAACCGGGCCAGTTCCTGCTGAGACAAGTCGAAATCGGCCAAACGAGCCTTGCGCTTTGCTGTGTTGAGCCGCGACCCAAGAGCGCCCACGTAGAACGCCGCGGATTTGAGCGCTTCGAGCAAAGCGAGATCGTCCAGCTTGGGATCGTGGGTGACCGCAACCACCGCACTGTGGGTATCCAGGTTCAATTCGGCGACGACGTCATCGGGCATGCCGCGGGTGAACTCCACGCCGGGAACGTCCCAGCTATCCGCGTATTCCTCCCGTGGATCGCAAACGATCACCGTATAGTCCAGCGCCTTCGCCATCTCTGCGAGGTAACGCGAGAGCTGACCCGCCCCGATGATCAGCAGGCGCCAGCGCGGTCCGTGAATTGTGGTGAGCTTGTGTCCGTCGAAGCGCAGGGTGTCGCTGCGGCTGGCTGGCGCCAAGGTCACCTCACCGGTGTCCAGGTCGAGCGTGCGTGCAATCAACTCGCGCTTGGCGATGCGCGCCAGCAGCGCAGACATGGTCGCGGCGTCCTGCAGAGGTTCCAGGACGACCTGAAGCCGTCCCCCGCAGGGCAGTCCGAACCTCGTCGCCTGCTCTTTCGTGACCCCGTAGACCACGGTTTCGGGTCTGTCCTCGGCCAGGTTGTGGTTACGGATGCGCTCGATCAGGTCGTCCTCGACGCATCCGCCCGAGACAGAGCCTGAAACCTGTCCGTCGTCGCGGATTGCCAACAGCGCTCCGGCCGGGCGTGGCGCCGAGCCCCAAGTCTCGACGACGGTGGCGAGAACGACACGCCGACCCGACCGAAGCCACTCGACGCTGCTCTTGAGTACCTGCAGATCAACACTATCCATAGTTACACTCTTAGACAGCTTGCAGGGCGCGGATACGCCCCGCGTTGCAAACAACCCTGATAAAAAACCCCCAAACCGCCTTCCCGCCGTTGCCGGCGGGAAGGACGCTGGGGGCGTTGGTGCTTACGCGAGATCCGATCAAGCCGCGTTGATGTTCTCCGGCGTCAGCGGCAGGCGCCGAACACGCTTGCCCGTGGCCGCGAAGATTGCGTTCGCAATCGCCGGCTGGATCACGGCCGTGCCCGGTTCGCCCAGCCCTCCGGGCGGCTGGTTGGGAGCCGCGGGGAGGAAGTAGACCTCCAGCTTCTTGGGCGCTTCGTTCATGCGCACGATCCGGTACATGTCGAAGTTGGTCTGCTCGATGCTGTTGTTGTTCACCGTGATCTCACCGAACAGGCACGCGGACTGCCCGAAGTTGACCACCGATTGCATCTGCGCGAGCGCCTGATCGGGATGCACCAGCGGGCCGGCGTCCACGACGGTGACGACGCGATCCAGGGACACGTCGTTGGTTGGGCTCACCGTTACTTCCACCACCGCTGCGATCACCGTGTTATACCCTTCCATCACTGCGACGCCGCGTCCCCTGCCCTTGGCAAGCGGTGTGCCCCAACCCGATTTTAGTTTGACCTGCTCGAGCGCGGTCTTCATGCGCCCGCCCACAGGAGCACCTGCGGAAAGGCCAGACCACTTATGCTTGTTGGCGGTGTTCATGTCGAGCATGCTCAGCCGGTAGTCGAGCGGATCCTTGCCCGCCGCGTTGGCGCACTCGTCGATGAAGCACTCCAGCGCCATCACGTTGAGGTTGTGCGATACCGCTCGCCAGTAGCCCGGCGTGACGCCCGTGTCGTGGATCACGTAGCTGAACTTGATGTTGGGCACCGCATACGGGAAATTGTCGATGCCCTCCACCGCGAACGGGTCGATGCCGTCTTTCACTACGCTCGGGAACAAGCGCGCCGAGATCGACGGGCTGGTCGAATGAAAGCGCACAGCGGTGATGCTGCCGTTGGCATCCAGGCCCCCGGTGAGCGTGTACAGCCCGGCGGGACGGTACGAATCGTGAGTCATATCGTCTTCGCGCGACCACACCATCTTCACCGGGACGCCGCCTGCCTGCTTGGAGATCTCGGCCGCGTCGATGGCATAGTCGACCTCGACGCGACGCCCGAATCCACCGCCCAGGAAGGTGGTCTGTACCTCCACCTGCTCGGGCTTGAGCCCGGTCGCTCCGGCGACTACGTGCGGGATCAGCTGTTGGAACTGCGTCGGCGTGATGATGATCGCCTTGTCGGACATCACGTGCGCCGTCGTGTTCTGCGGCTCCATTGGTGAGTGCGACAGTTGCGGCAGCTGGTAGGTGGAGGTGATGGTCTTGGCCGCCCCGGCCAGCGCACCATCCGCATCCCCCGACTCCCGGAACACCGCGCCGGGCTGGTTGGAAGCCTCGCGCAGGCCTGCCCATAGCTTCGACATGTTCAAGCCTGCGTTGGGGCCCGGATCCCAATCCACGACGAGCAGGTCCTTGGCCTTCTTGGCTTGCCAGTAAGAATCGGCGACGACCGCCACCCCACGGCTGTATTGCACGACCGCCTTCACGCCGGGCATGCTCTTGGCACGCGCATCGTCGTAGCCCTTGACCTTGCCGCCGATGTAGGGGCTCATGGCCACGGCTGCGTACAGCATGCCGGGGACGCGAGTATCGATACCGAAGATCGGCTCGCCCCGGACCTTCATCGGAGTATCCAGCCGCTTCTGCTTCGGGTTGCCGATGATCTTGAAGGCGCTCGCCGGTTTGAGCGGAACGTCCTTCGGCACCTCCATCTGCGCTGCCTTGGCCGCGATCATGCCGTAGTTCATCCGCTTCCCGCCCGGGCCGGTGATCACAGCGTTCTCGGCTTTGCATTGCGAGGGATCCACGCCCCATTCTTGGGCAGCGGCGGCGACCAGCATCATGCGCGCGCTGGCCCCTGCCTTACGCAGCTTCTCCCAGGCGTCCCGCACCGACGTCGAGCCGCCGGTAAGCTGACCCCCCAGCAGCGAGTTGATGTAGACCTCGGCCGGCGGCGCGAACTCCACCTTGACCTTGTTGATATCGACCTCCAGCTCCTCGGCGACCAGCATCGGCATGGAGGTGGCCACGTCCTGACCCATCTCCGAGCGCGCGACCAGGATCGAGATGCTGTTGTCGGCGCCGACCTTGACCCAGGCGTTGGGCATTGCATAGCCGCCGCCCGCATCTGCCTGCGCGACGCCGGCCTTACCCGGCAGATAGAAGCCCAGGGCCAGGCCGCCACCGGCGGCGGCGGATGTCTTGATGAAATCGCGGCGGGATTGGCTCTTGATCTGTTCCATGTGTCACCCCCCGGTTAGGCCTTCGCAGCTTCTTTGATCGCTGCGCGGATGCGTGGATAGGTACCGCAGCGGCAGAGGTTACCCGACATGAAGGCGTCGATGTCGGCGTCGCTGGGATTCTTGTTGATCGACAGCAATGCCGTTGCCGACATCATCTGGCCAGGCTGACAGTAACCGCACTGGGGGACATCGAGGGCGATCCAGGCTTTCTGCACCTTGTTCATGCCCAACCCCTCGATGGTGGTGACCTTCTGCCCCGCCACCGACCCGATTGCCGTCTGGCACGAGCGGATCGCCATGCCGTTCAGGTGGACGGTACATGCCCCACACAGTGCCTTGCCGCAGCCAAACTTGGTTCCAACGAGACCGAGCTCGTCGCGCAGCACCCACAACAGCGGGGTGTCGGGTGCCGAGTTCACGGTCACGCTCTTACCGTTCACCGTTAACGAAATAGCCATTTAGATGCTCCCCCTTCGAGATGGGTTGGGATTGGACTGCATACAGCCACTACTTATCACTACACAGCTTTCGAAAAATACACCAATCAAAACAGCGTTTCAACAAGCGTGTGGGGTGGCACTCCCGGCTTGTAGAGGCGAGTGGTCGCCAAGCCGGAGCCGGAACGGAAAGCGGTGCCGATTTCTGCGCCGCAGCATGGAGGAACCAGCGCCGCTGAACGTTGGACCGCTTGGCTCTTCAGCCGGCAAAGGATGGGCACACGGGCCGTGAGGCCGCACTTGCACCAAGCGGCCCAATGGAACGTTCAGCTCGATTGAAGCTCTGCGAGCAAACGCATCCGAATCGGAATCAGCGGTGGCTATGCTTGCGCAGCTCCAGCTTGGCGATCTGGCTGCGATGCACTTCGTCTGGACCGTCTGCCAGCCGCAATGTCCGGTTCCACGCGTACATCCTGGCAAGCGGAAAATCGTCGGACACGCCGCCGCCACCGTGCGCCTGGATGGCCCAGTCGATCACCTGCTCCGCAACGTTCGGCGCCAGAACCTTGATCATCGCGATCTCGGCGCGCGCCTGCTTGTTCCCCACCGTATCCATCATATACGCCGCCTTCAGCACCAGAAGCCGCGCCGAGTCGATCATGATGCGCGACTGCGCGATGCGCTCGTGCCACACGCTCTGCTCGGCCACCGGCTTGCCGAATGCCACGCGGGCCTGGAGCCGCTCGCACATGAGCTCGAGAGCACGCTCCGCCTGTCCCATGATGCGCATGCAGTGGTGGATGCGTCCGGGGCCCAGCCGCCCCTGCGCGATCTCGAAGCCCCGGCCCTCGCCCAACAGCATGTTGGATACGGGGACCTTCACATTCTCGAACAGCACCTCGCCATGGCCGTGAGGGGCATCGTCGTAACCGAACACCGGCAGCCAGCGCTGCACCGTCACCCCCGGGGTGTCGCGCGGCACGAGGATCATCGACTGCTGCTTGTGCTTGTCGGGGTTGGCCGGATCGGTCTTGCCCATGAAGATGAAGATCTTGCAGCGCGGATCCGGCGCGCCGGAGGACCACCACTTGCGCCCGTTGATCAGGTACTGATCCCCTCTGCGCTCGATCCGACTCTCAATATTGGTCGCATCGGACGACGCGACGGCCGGCTCCGTCATCGCGAAGCAGGAACGGATCTCGCCGTTGAGCAGCGGCTCCAGCCACTGCTTCTTCTGCTCCGCTGTGCCATAGCGCACCAGCACCTCCATGTTGCCGGTATCCGGCGCCGAGCAGTTGAACACCTCCGGCGCCCAGTGCACGCGGCCCATGATCTCGCACAGCGGCGCGTACTCCAGGTTGCTAAGCCCGGCGCCAGAGTCCGACTCCGGCAGGAACAGATTCCACAGCCCCTCTTTCCGGGCGATCTTCTTCAAGTCCTCGATGATTTGGACCGGACGCCAACGGTCGCCCTCCGCCACTTGGCGTGTATGCGTCGTCTCGTTCGGATAGACGTGCTGCTGCATGAAGGCATGCAACCGAGCCTGCATCTGTTTCACTTTGTCGGAGTGGGCGAAATCCATAAGACTCATGTCCCGGCGGAATGCGGATGTCCCCGAAAGCTAGCGCGGCATCGGTCGTCTTGTCTGAGACGCGGCGGTGAACCGAAGCCCGATGCACTCTAGCCGGTTTCCGATCGAGGCGCAAACCGCGGTGTGGTCAAGCCTGTGGCGCGAGGCGCTCGAACCGCAGGATCGCATCGCGCAACGGCTGCGGCACGGGGAGCGGGCGGCGGCTGTCCGGATCCGCCGTGACGTAGATGATTTCGCCCGAGATCAGGTGCTCGTCGGCGTGATGGATTTCGAGCTGGAACTGCATGCTGGTGCGACCGACGCGCGCCACCCGCACACCGATATCCAGCACATCGTCGTATCTTGCCGGCGCATGGTATTCCACGGTCGCCTTCACCACGAACGTGTCGGCCCCGATGGCCAGTAGCGCTTCCGGGTAGGGATAGCCGATGGCCCGCCAATATTCGGTGATCGCGACATCGAAGTAGGTGAGATAGTGGGCGTTGAACACGATGCCTTGCCGGTCGACTTCGGCCCATCGCACGCGCAACGTGTGGAACAGCGTGAATTGGCTACGCGGCATGTCGGCGCGATTCCGACAGCCTAATGCGCGCGGCGGAGAGCGAGCGGCGCAGGTCCATGCGCGAGGCGCGGTTGCACCCGTGTCGACGACCTACTCGTAGCGCCGCGTGACCCACTCAGCGACCAGGCAGGGTTTGTCATCGCCCTCGCGCTCGAGCGTAACGTCCCAGGTCATCTGGACACCGTCCTGGATCGGATCCAGTTGCTTGAGCTTGAAGCGGCCCCGCACGCGCGAACCGGCCGGCACCGGTCCCGTGAAGCGCACACGGTTGAACCCGTAATTGACGCCCATCTTCGCGGTGTCGAACCGGACGGTGTCACTAAGCAGCTTGCTCAGCAATGACAAAGTGAGGAAGCCGTGCGCGATGGTTCCGCCGTACGGAGACTCGCGGCGCGCCCGCTCGACATCCACGTGGATCCACTGGTGATCTCCGATGCACTCGGCGAACGCGTCGATGCGGTCCTGCTCGACCTTGAGCCACTCGCTGACGACGACTTCCTGACCCACTTTGTCGCGCAGGTCGGCCAGCTTCGCGATATGCAGCACGGGCATGAGGGTGATGTGCCGGGAAAGCACGGATTATACGGTGGCGCACAAGCAACCGCGCGCACGCTAGACTAAGCCGGACTTGGACATCGAGCATAGAACGTAGCACTGTCGGCGCGAAGGGCAACGCGGCGCAGCCGTCGCGCGGAATGGGCGAATGATCATCGTCATCATGGGCGTGTCCGGCGTGGGAAAGTCCACTGTCGGCAAAACCCTGTCTGAGCAGACGGGTTGGCCGTTCTACGACGCAGACGATTTCCATTCGCCGGAGAACGTCGCGAAGATGCGCAGCGGCGTTGCCTTGACCGATACCGACCGCTGGCCCTGGCTCGACCGGCTGAACGGACTGCTGAAAGAGGCGGGCGGTCGGGGCCAATCCGCGGTGTTGGCCTGCTCTGCGCTCAAGCAGAGGTACCGCGACCGACTAGCGCGCGATGTGAAGGACATCCGCTGGGTGTATCTGGAAGGCAGCTTTGAGCTGATCGAGGCGCGTCTGGATGCCCGCAAGGGGCACTACATGACGGCTCAGCTTCTGCGGTCCCAGTTCGACGCGCTTGAACCCCCGCTCGATGCCTTACGGGTCGATGTCGCCTCCGACCCCGCGACGATCGTGCGGCACATCCTGGAGAACCTACCCCACCTGCACCCCAGGCGTCCCACCTGATCGGTCGGCCGGAGGCGGTCACGGTTGTCTGCCGCGGACGACGCGTGCGATCACGGCTCCCGGGGTGCGCAGAGAAGTGAGCACGGAGGTTGCATGCGTCCGGGCGGTCGTGCTACGCCCGGCCCGTCTGACCGCCGCCAGTCTTCTATCCACCGCGCCCATTCCCGGACACTCCTAGACATGCGCTCGAGAGCACCCCAACCCCGACCGCCCCTGCCCGTGCCCCGCGTGCGCCCCCGCTTGCTCGCCTTCGCCGCCGGCGCTCTGTTCACGGCTGTCGTGCATCTCGCCCCGGCCGCGACCCCCAGCTTCGTGTGCAGCAAGGCGAAGAGCTGGCTGGAGAAGACGATCTGCGCCAGCGATCGATTGTCGGAACTGGACATGGACATGGCGCTCGCCTACTCGCGCATGCTGCACGCACTGTCGGGGAACTCCGAGAAGACGTTCAGCGCGGAGCAGCGCCGGTGGTGGGCCGCGCGCGCAGCATGCGAGAAGGACAAGGACCCGCCGCACTGCCTGGAAGTCCGCTATGAGGCGCGCGTCGCGGAGGTGAAGGCACGGCCGGACTATCCTGGCGACGAGCGGGCCAAGCGCCAGGAGGGATTCACGGAATCGCTGATCAAGGAAAGCGGGCCGGGTTGGTCGCAGAACGCGTCCGCCTACATGAAGGCGATTCGCGCCTGCGTCGCGAGGATTTCACCGGCACCGCGCGCAATCGTGGTCGCGTGGTCCGAAGAGGACGGCGAGCTGGTCGCGATGCGCTTGCGCGGGGCCGCGGGAGAAGACCTGCTTTGCACCGCCAAGCGAGATGGCACCCAGCCCAATTTCAGGCCGCGAGAATCGGGTGAACCCGTGCCGTCGGAGGGACCCATCCTGTGGCTGGGGTCGGGCGCGGCGCCGAAGGAAGCCTGCGGCAGACCCGTTCAGGTATTGGATACCGACGACACGCAGGTCGGATGGTTGGCGGACGCCAAGTGCTGACACGCGCTACATATACCCCTTGTCACGGCGTCGCTGGGAGGTCCTCGCAAGCCTGCTCGACGCACCGCCGGAGCCTGTTGGGCGCCTAGCTTGCCGCTTAGGATGACGGATGGGCCCGCTCGGGTCAGGGAGCTCGAGCGGTGATAGGACAGCGGGACCCGGGTGGCGGTCTCGAGTTTACAGACGCGCGAGCGAGCGCCAGAATGCCGCCATCCGACCCAGGCACAACGCTGTCATGGCAAGGCAGATCTCCTTTCACGGCGTCTATCCCATTCTGGCCACGCCGTTCCACGACGACGAGAGCCTCGACCTCGACTCCTTCGACCGGCTGATCCGCTTCATGGCCGGTCTCCAAGTCGACGGCGTCACGATCCTGGGCGTGCTGGGCGAGTCGAACCGCATGCTGGACCGCGAGCGCGAGGAGCTGATCCGCGCCGCGGTGAACGCCGCTGGCGGACAGGTGCCCGTCATCGTCGGGACGAGCCACTCGGGCACACGCGCCGCGCTCGGCTTGAGTCAAATGGCCGAGGAGCTGGGTGCCGACGCGGTGATGGTCACGCCGCATGCCGAGCCCGTCCCCAACGACGATCGGGTGTTCGAGTACTACCGCGCCATCGCAGAGGGGATCCGGATCCCGCTTGTGGTGCAAGATCATCCCGCGTCGACGGCGGTCCACATGAGCGTGCCGCTCATCCTGCGCATCGTGAACGAGATCCCTGGGGTGGCGTGCATCAAAGAGGAGGCCACTCCCACCCCGCCCAAGATCCGCGCGCTGCTTCAGGGGATGCGGCGCCGTGTCCCGATTCTCACCGGCTTGGGAGCACTGTACGGTCAATTCGATCTCGAGTCCGGCTCGCAGGGGTTCAACACCGGCTTCGCGTTCCCTGAGGTGCTGGTGGCAACGGTGCAGGCGATGAAAGCGCGCGATACCGATCGCGTGCGTGCACTGTATGCCCGGTTTCTGCCGCTGATCGTGTTCGAGCAGCAGCCCGGAGTAGCGGTACGCAAGGAAGTGCTGCGCCTGCGCGGGTTGCTCCGCAGCAGCCGCGTGCGCCATCCAGGGGCCAGCGTTCAACCAGCGGTGGCAGAGCAGCTGAAGGCCCTGATCTCCCAGGTGCTGCCCGGCGCGGATATCACGAAGCCGGTCACCGTCTGAATCGGACCAGCCGCGCGGTATGCGTCGTGCCAGACGGACCCCAACCGCGCGTTTGTTGCTAGTACGTCTGTAGCTCTTCGGTGCGCTCCCGGTAGGCCTGCATCAAGCATGGCACATCGTTGCACGCGTCGGATAGACGCTCGCTCCACTCGTTCTGCTCCTTGATCAGAGCTTTGCGGTCGCTGGTGCGGTTCAGCGCTTCGCGGAAGGCCAGGGCCATTCGTTGCTCTGCTGCCGCCAGTCGGTCGTTCGAGCAGAGCAGCCACTCGACTTTGGTCTTGGGCTTGCTGCAGTCGGGGACCGCGCGTGCGGCAGAAGCGCCGGTCAGACCAACGGCGCCGGCAATGAGCAACAAGAACGCATGTCTGTGCATCGCATACCCCCGCACTATCCGCCGGCATCGCCGCTGCGGTGATTGCGCGATACTGCATGCGTCTGCGTTCCGGACTCTGTCCCGCTACTCACCGTGCGATGAACTCGTCGATGTATTGATTCACGAGGTCCGGCCGCTCATGCACCACCCAGTGCGAGGCATCCGCCACGCGCCGCAGCGTGAGGTCCGAGACTTGTTCCGCGAGCCCGTCGAGGTTGCCCGGGAGCAAGGCCTCGTCTCGCTCGCCCCAGATCACCAGAGTGGGCACGCGCACTCGGAACGGCGCCGGATCCACGTCCAGGCGATCGGGCGCGACTGCTTCCCCCGGCTCGGGCGGATAAAGCGGCGAGGCGCGGTAGAGGTTCAGCGCGCAGGTCAGCGCGCCGGGCTGAGACCAAGCCTCCACGTAGGCCTGCCGGTCCTCCGGGGTCGCAGCGCCTCCGTTGGCTCCCCACGCATCTAACGTCATCCGCTTAAGCCGCGCGAAATCGTGCTCCGACAGCACCCTCTCCGCCTTGTCGCTGCGAAACAGGTTCATGTACGCACTCGCGCGCTGCTGCGCCGGGTTGGTACGCAGCTCCCGAGCGAAGATCGCAGGATGTGGTGCGTTGATGATGACCAGCTTTCGCAAGCAGTCAGGATGAAGCGCGGCGAGATTCCAGGCGATCGCCCCGCCCCAGTCGTGCGCGACCAGGATGCACGGCTTGCCATTCAGGCGGTCGATCAGGAGCCGCAGGTCCTCGACCAGATACCTGGCGCGGTACGCTGCTACCTCTCCTGGCTTGGACGAGAGGTTGTGGCCGCGCATGTCGAGCGCCACGGCCAGATGGTGCCGGGAGAAGTAGGTGAGCTGGTGTCTCCACTCGTACCAGAACTCCGGGAAGCCATGCACGAACAACAGCAGCGGGCCGGCGCCGGCGCACACGTAGTGCAGGCGGATCCCGTTGGGCAGCTCGGGGAAGTGGTCGGTCAACATCGAAGTGCCGTGCGCAGGCCGGACCTACCGCGTGATGACGCCCTGCGCATCTGTGCACCTCGTCGGATGCTTCATTGCTCTTTGGCTTGCGTGGCCTCGATCGCGGCTGCGAATGCGGAAGAACCGAACAGGTTCTGGCCGCCGTCGACCACCAGAACGGTGCCGGTGATGTAGGCGGCTAGCGGCGAAGCGAGGAACGCCGCGGCGTGGCCGATCTCCTCCACCGTGCCGTAGCGTCCGAGCGGGATCGACTTGCTGCGAGTGGCGGCCCAGGCCTCCCCGCCCAGCCGCCGGACCCCCTCGGTGCCCTCGATCGGTCCGGGCACGATGCTGTTGCTGCGGATGCCGTACTTGCCCCACTCCAGCGCGAGGTTTTTCATCAGGTTGTCCACACCTGCTTTGGCCGCGCCGACGTGCGCCTGGTACGGATAAGGAACGAAAGCCATGCCAGCAGAGATGAAGACGATGCACCCGCGCCGCTCCCGCAGCTGCTCGAAAGCCGCGCGGCATGCGTTGAACGAGCCGAGCAGATCGATATCCACCACGGCCTTGAACCCGTTGGGGCTCAACTTCTCCGCGGGTATCGGGAAGTTGCCGGCCGCTCCACAGATGAGCACGTCGATCGGGCCAAGCCGCGCGCGAGTCTGGTCGACAGCCGCTTGCAGAGCGTCGGGCTGGCGCACATCGGCCACCTCCGCGACCACCTCAGCCCCCCGCGCGCGCAACTGTGCTGCCGCCGCGTCTAGCCGCCCGCGGGTTCGCCCGCAGATCCCGAGATTCGCGCCCAGGGCCGCGAACGTCTGGCCGATACCCAGGTTGATTCCGCTTCCCCCTCCGGTGATGAACGCCGTCTTGCCTTTGAACAGGTCCTTGGGCAGATACTCGGTCACATCCATGGCTCATCCCTTCGTCCGAACCGCGCGAACGCGAA